>ERZ780144.330-NODE-330-length-69119-cov-9.416252_pt1 | contig 69119 bp, 84 predicted proteins | sample MGYA00511380_ERZ780144 | MGnify/ENA primary metagenome ERZ780144 (study PRJEB29588, sample SAMEA1965858) | human gut metagenome | biome: human gut; feature: human-associated habitat; material: faeces | place: Denmark | collected 2008/2010 ... | reverse complement strand
CCGTGTCAGTATCGGTATCCGTGTCAGTATCGGTATCTGTGTCGGTATCGGTATCTGTGTCGGTATCAGTATCTGTGTCGGTATCAGTGTCCGTGTCGGTATCACTATTATCGTAATAATAGTTTCTTTCATCTTCATCTCTGCCAATAGCAGTTACATCTTCAGGTCTGACCGGTTTTGCCGTAATTTCAACATTGTTTCCTTCAATAGGATTAGTTCTGTTATCAGCTTCAGTAAAGAAACCATCTTTACCTTGTGATATATGTTGTCCGTCGATATATACATTATCAGCAGTAATAGTTAAGTCACCATCATCCTGTAATCTTCCGTTCACAACTGTTACCTGAGAATCTGCAAGCTGAGGATCAACTCTTGTTCCTTTATTAATATCTAAAGCAGTTAAATCAACTGATTTAGGCTTTATATTACCATTAGGACCGTAATAATCCTGAGGAGTATAAGGAACAGAACCTAAATTTTCAATATTTAATTCAGCACCTCTGGTTACAACCTTAATATCTTTCGCTGCCGTAATTTCACGGATATTTGTGTTACCGGAGAATTCTGCATTAATGCTTCCTTCACGTGAAATCATTGTACAAACGTTAGTTTGTGTATATTTATCATCTAAACCTTTGATATTAATATCATTTATGGCAAGTACATCCATACCGCCGTTTTTATCAGTCTGATTAAAAGTCAATTTATTATCGGAAGTACCAATTTTGTCACTTGAAATCATTGAGATTGAAGTACCTTCAACATTTGCAAGATTCGGATCTGTTGAAGCATTTAATAAAGAACCGGATTTACCGTTATCACCGTAATCAGAGATTAATATAACTCTGCCGTCAGCCTTAATCCTGTCAATATTCATATCCGAACCGCGGCTTGCCATATTAATTACAAGATTATTTCCCGAGGCTTTCGTATCAGTTGTCGTTGCATTAATTTTGCCGCCGACATTAACATTTACGGATTTATTGAAATCTCTTGAATTAGGATCAACACCTGTACAGGAGCCGTCCTGGCAATTGCCTGCACCAAGTCCGATTGTACCGTCTTTAACTTCAATGTTCAAATTTTTATCGGCTTTAATCAAATTAGCCTTAGTTCCATAATTTAATAAACTTCCGTTATCTATTTTTATATTTATATCACCTGTTGATGAGAGAAAATCTTTACCGGTTTTATCACCCAATACAACATTTGAATTCCGGTTATTTATATTAATTCCGTTGGCTTTGACAGTCCCAAGAACATTAATTCCTTTTGCACCGGAGTTATTTAATGTTACGGAATGAGTGTCATTAGAAATCAGACCGCCGTTTTCAACGGTAATCCCGTTTACTCCCGAATTACTAACGAGAAGTTCACCATTTTTATTGTTCAATAAACCTGTTGAAGCGATTAAAACACCGTCCCCGCTGTTATCAACGGACAATTTCCCGTTTTGGTTAATAACCGAACCTGAAACATTTACGGAACCGTCAGTATTTACAAGCAAAGTATTTCCGTTTCCGTTGCTGATTTTCCCTGATATATTAATACCTTTTGAACCTGTATTTGTAATTTCAATATTGCCTTTACTGAAATTTTTCATTGTTCCGGAAACAGAAGTTCCGCCGTTTGGACCGTAAGATTTTATAACAATACTGCCGTTATCATTCACAAATTCATTTGCGGTATTCAAATTATCTGTATTAACAAGTTTATTAAATAAGTTTTCAGCCTGTCTGTTAGAAAGAATTTTTGTTGCATCGTTAACACCTGCCATAACAAGTGCATTATCAGAAATATTAATATTTGCCGCATTAATATTTACATCATTTCTTGCAAGAACCATACCGTCAATTTGAACAGTTCCCGTACCGGGAGCACTTAATTTTGATTCCCAATCTTTTATTAAAGAGGGTCTGGATAAGTCGCTTTTATATTTTTCATAAGCCTGGCTGTCAGGCGTCATAACGGATAATGAGCCGACATTCAGCACACCGCTTGCTCCGACAATCATACCGTTAGGAGAAACAAAAACAACATTCCCGTTTGTAAAATCACCGTTTTTGCTGACAGAGTTTACTATACCCTGAATATTAATCTGATTATCCACCAGATTGATAAATGTAGAAATATCTTGACCTTTTGTCGAATTATGAAATATTAAATTAGCGATATCTCCCGCACTTAAATCAAAATCTTTATATTTACGGAAGCCTATATCACCGTTTATTGCAGAAGGGTCAATATTAAATATGCCGTTATTTCCTTCTATCCCGGTTATAGTTGTAGCCATAACCTGCAGACAGAACGACTGTTGTAAAAAGAAACAGAAAGTCAATGCCGAAGCTACAACTTTTCTTTTACCAGCTTTAACCCTAATCATACTTATTTTTCCTTTCAATTAATATTTGTTTTAGTTTTATAATTTTAACAAGAGAATATATGTTTTTCCATTCATTATTACGAATGATTAAGGTTATAACAAGCAAGAAAAATTTTTCTTGCTGGAATATTAACAAATGTAAACTCTGTTTTTCTATTGTTCCGAACGTTTCATAACAGTTTTGGTCAATCCCCAATAGCTGATATAGAATATAAACATTAAGGAAAGCATTTCAAATAATGCAGGCAGAGTAACATATTTATAAAATACAAAATATAAAATTCCGAAAGGAATAAAAGACAGTATCATTCTTGAAATTATAAGCTTAGGAAAAATTAATCTTAAGCCGGGCAGTACAATTATTATGCTCAAAAGGAAATATAAAAAATTAGCCCCAAGAGCTGCAATTCCTACACCTTCAAGCCCCAATTCCGGAATAAGCAGAATATTTAATAAAATATTAGCAATACCGGAAGTTAATTTTATAATAAAATCAATGTAAGTCTTATTCGCAAGGTGATATTGAAGGGTCGTATAATCCGTCAATGCCATAAAAAATGTACCAAATGCAAAATAAGGAATCAATCTAAAGGCTATTTGAAATTTTTCGTTTGATGAAAGCATATGAACATAATCAGGTGCATACATAGAAATTACAAGAATAACAGGGAGCGCAATCAATATATAATAGCCCGTAAATCTTGATATCAACGGTCTTACATCTATTCTTTCCTCGTACATGTTTATAATACGCGGAATAGCAGCAACCGTAATTATTGAAAATATTGTCATTAAAAGCGGCAAAGTAAGCCCGTATGCAACACCGACAATACCAACTTCGGAAAATCCATGGATACTGTTCATAATAAATTTGTTGCTCTGATTTATTATCCATGCGCTCAGTGAAGTTGCGGCAATCGGTATTCCGTATTTGAAAATAGGAAGAACTGAATGCCACTCAATTTTTTGCAATCTAAACCAGGACAATATATTACTTTGATAAATCAAAAGCAAATCAATTAATGAAATTGAAACTCCCATACCTAAAAGCAATGCAATAGCTCCTAAGTGGAAAAATTTAACAAAAAATATTGACAGCAAAATTGTTAAAAATTGGTTTATAATTGTAGACAAAGTAAAAGACATTGATTTCAGCTGTGCACGCAAAAGCTGGAACAGCAAAGCCCTGACTGCAACAGGAATAATAAGAACCAGAATTGCAAAAAAGTATTTAGCCGGAATCTTAAAAAATGAATAAAAGTTATCCCTGAAAACAAATGCCACAACAAACATTAAGAAAACATTTGCAATAAGCATTGTAACAAGTGTTGTCAAATACTTCGGCATGTCCTGAGTCATCTGATGATGTTTAAAAAATCTTAACCCCGAAAGCCCTACCCAATCGGAAAATATTATGCACAGAAATGATAATAACGCTATAGAAAGAGAATAAAGCCCGTATTGCTCGGGTGAAAGCAAGCTTGTATACACAGGAACAATGATTGCATTTCCGAGCATGCCAATAATCTTTGACGGCGAATATTTCACCATATCTCTGAATATAGCCTTGAGCTGTTCTTTTTCAACTTCTCTGTTTTCTATAAATTCCATTATAATTCCTATGATTAATAATTATACTATAATTACTAATTATTGTAAAACCCCGAATAAATTATATTCATCGGCACGTTCAATCAGAACATTTTCAATATCTCCGGGAACTACGGGTTTATCAGAAGAAGCATAGACCATACCGTCAATTTCAGGAGCGTCATGCTCGGAACGCATAAGAACAACTCCATCATCGGTATAGCCTTCAACAATACAAGGAATTATCTTTCCTACATAAGCTTCATTAATTTCTTTTGAAATTTTCTGCTGTAATGTCATTAATTTTTTATGTCTTTGTTTTTTAACTTTTGCGGGAACCTGTTCTGTCATTGAATAAGAAACTGTATTTTTTTCTCTTGAATATTCAAAAACACCCATTTTTTCAAACCTTACGCGTTTAACAAAATCGTACAATTCATTAAATTGCTCATCGGTTTCTCCCGGATAGCCGACAATAAAGGCAGTTCTTACAGCTACATTCGGAATTCGTTCTCGTATTTTATTAATTAAAGCTTCATAATCCATTACGGGTCTGCGCATTGCTTTTAAAATTTCCGGATTGCTATGCTGCAAAGGAAGATCGATATACTTTGCTACTTTATCAAGCCTTGCAATTGTGTCGATTAACTCATCAGACATTTGAGAAGGATAAGCATACATAATCCTGATCCAGCCTAAACCTTCAATTTTGTTCAATTCTTCAAGAAGGCGCGGCAGAGCTTGTTTACCGTATAAATCAATACCGTAGCTTGTGGTATCCTGAGCGATCAGAACTATTTCAGTAACACCTTTACTCACAAGTTCTTTTGCTTCTTCAACAATATTTTCGATTGTTCTTGAATGATACTCGCCTCTGAGGTTAGGAATTATGCAATATCCGCAATGATAATTACAGCCGTCAGCAATCTTAATATACGAGCTAGCACCGACAGTAATCTGTTGTCTGTCTATATTTTCAGGATATATATAATCAGGTTTTTCCGAAACGTGTTCTGCATATTTTTTGTTTTTGGCAACATGTTCAACAACGTCAACAATTTCTTTTATGTCAGATGTTCCAATCATTCCCGAAATCTCAGGAATAGCCTTTTTTAATTCTCCTTTATATTTCTGCGGCAGACAGCCCGTTACAATAACTTTTTTGCCGTCATTTACAAGCTGCAAAATTGATTGAACAGATTCTTTCTCGGCATCATGAATAAAAGAACAAGTATTAACAACAACTATTTCAGCCTCTTTTTCATCCAGGGTAACCTGATGCCCTTTTTGCGCAAGAAGCCCTAACATTAATTCGCTGTCAACCAAATTTTTTGCACATCCGTGATTTAACAAAGCTATTTTCATACAATTTACCTCTTTGTAATCACTTTAGCATGAATAAGCTGTTTTGTAATCACTAAACGGGGGGATAAACTTAGTAATTCATTTCCCAGCCATCATTGAGAATTTTACCGAAACAACCGTGCCACTCGGCGTTGGAGCCTGAACAGGCTCGTTGAAAATTTTGTTCTCTTTGTTCTTCCGACAGCGGAGCGGAATTATCACCCCAGGTGGAATCATCAGGGTTGTCAATATTTTTCACTGCAAGATCATCAATAACTCCGTTAGGGTATATATAAAGGGTAAAAGCATCTCTGCCAAAAATATTAGGACCTTTTGAGCCGTTAATATCCAGAATAACTTCAACAATATTATTAGAGCCGATAGCAGTGCCCATTGCTGTACCGCTTGCGAGGACCATGCAATTATTACGGCAAGCAAAATTGGAATCTACACCGGACATTTTTTTATAAGAAGCCGCAAAACACGGCGTACCGTCAGTACCGCAATCTTGAACTATTTTAAAATATTTTTTTTGAAACTCTCCGTATGCTCCAATTGTTGTTAAACCTGCTTCTCGCAGACTGACAGCATTACGATCTGTCTGGTATTGCAATAAAGCCTGAGAAAGTTCATTATAAAATTTATGCAATTGGGCGACATAAGTCTTACGCTGATGATTTTGCATCAAAGAAGGTACAGTCATTGCTGAAACCACACCGATAATACCTAAAGTTACTAAAACTTCTGCCAATGTAAATCCTTTTTTCATGAACAACTCCTTGTGATATTTTTACACTAATATATACTTATTTTACACTATTTAGTGAAGTAAGTCAATATATATTGTCATAATTCACTGTAAAATAGTATTATTTTTTAATGGAAAGAGAAATAAAGCTTGAAACAGAAAATTTAACACAACAAATTAAGTATTTATCCGCATTAGAAGGCTTAACCGTAACTAAAGTAAAAGATTTAGTCAATCGGAAATATAATAAGACAGACAGCATAAGAAATCTTAGCAATAAGCTCAGGAACAAAACATTTAGAGTTACTGAATTAGCCGAAATATTAGATATACTGAATTACGAAATTATTTTACGGAAGAAACCTTAGATTTTATACCGTTTTTTACCAATATATTTATTATTCCTTGAGGAAGTTTTGAAACAATTTCTGCGATTTTTGCATCAAAGCCGACTGTATATGAAGGTTTAGGAGATTTCATATTATCAATCTTTAAAATCAGATTAACAACTTTATCAACACTCAGCCCTTTTGTACCGTTTTTTCTGGCATTGGCGACCATATATTTCATCTCTTTTTCGTAATCTTGAGAATTATTAATTGCATCTTTATTAAGTTCAATTGATTTGTCCCATAAAGGAGTAGCTATTACACCTGGTTTTACGGAAACAACTTTCAAACCGCTTTCCACAGACATTGAATTAAACAATATATCAAGTGCTCTTTTAGAGGCACAATAAGGAGCTACAAACGGGAATATTCCAAAACTTGCCATTGAACTTATATTAATAACTTTAGCATTATTTAATAATGGCAGAAGTCTTTGCGTAAAATCCAGATGAGAAAAAGTATTAACCTCAAATTGTTTTCGGATATTATCTACAGAAAGTTTTTCCATAACTCCTGCTACAACACATCCTGCAACATTCACAAGAGTATCAATTTTTTCTGTTTTTGATTTTATAAATGCCGCTGCCTGAGCTATAGAATCTTTTCTTTCCATATCAATGTAAAAAGGAATTGCACCGATAAGTTCCAAATCTTTAGCATATTTTTCATTACGATAACCGGCAAACACAATGTTATCTTTTACAAAAACTTCTAAAAGTGCTTTTCCGATACCTGATGTTGAACCTGTAATTACATAAGTTTTTTTCATCGAAAAGCCCTTTTTTAATCCGTCATGTAAGAGTTGAACAACGGTAAGTACAACGCTAATGCCAGAGTTAATACGATACTTCCGATTACGATAAGCATTATCGGCTCAATCATTTTAGTCATAGTATCAATGATGCCGTCGAGTTTTTTATCAATAAACGAAGTTGCCTGCAGCAACATATCACCCAGACGCCCTGACTGTTCACCTGTTGCAATCATAAACAAAATCATTTTGGGCATTACACGTGTGGAACGAAGGGCAATAGAAAGATGCTGCCCCTGTTGAACTTTCAAAGTTGCCGTTTCAATTTTTGTTTTTAAAGTATGGTTTGTAAGTGTTACGTTAGCAAGGTACAAACATTCGATAATCGGAACACCCGCATCATATGCAACCTGCATAACCGCAATAAAGTTTGCAAAGTTTGAATACTGGATTAAGTCTGATAAAAGAGGGACTTTCAATACCCATTCATCAATTTTCCTCTTACTGGGCTGCCATTTCATAATAAATGTACAGAAACCGAAAATAGAACCCAGAATAATAGGAACAAGGAACCAGTATGTTTTTAAGAAAATACCCGCACTCATTAATGTTGCCGTAATCCAGGGAAGTTCTTTGCCCATACCGTCAAACATTTCTTTAAATACGGGGAAAACGAACATTAACATAACAAGAACGATAATAACAGCCAGAATGATAACGAACATCGGATACATAAGTGTACCGATAACTTTACCCCTGATATTGGCTTCTTTATTTAACAATTCCAACAAACGCTGTAAAGTTTTTTCAAGTTCACCGGAATCTTCCCCGGCTTTTACAAGACCTATATAAATCTGTCCGAACTGATCAGGATATTTTGCAATTGTATCGGCAAAAGTTGCACCTGCCATAATCTGTCTTCTCAGCTCTTTGGCTACAAGTCTGACTTTAAGCTTTGCGGCATCATTTTCAATAAACATTAAAGATTCAATGATAGGGATACCTGATTGTGCAAGGATTTGCAGTGTAGATGTAAAATCCATACGGTCTTGAAGCCCTAATTTCTTCATCTTTCCGGGTTTTACATCTTTCTTTTCTTCTTTTTCTTCGCCCTTTGCTTTTTCTTCATAAACCTTTGTCGGTATAAAACCTAATTTACGAATACTTTCGCGCGCCTCTCTCAGGTCAGCCGCGTCAACTTTCCCTTTAACAATATCTTTATTATTTTTAAGTGCTATATAATTATATATTGTCATTGTTTCTCCTATTCGTTAACCACACCGAGAACTCTGACAAATTCATCTATTGTGGTCATTCCTTTAAGTATGTGGGATAAACATGATTGATGTAATGTTCTCATACCATTTTTCACTGCAGCGTCCTCAATTTCCAAATCATGCGCACCCATTGCAACAAGTCTTTTAATTTCCTTATTTATAGTCATAATTTCATAGACACCAAGTCTGCCTTTATAACCGGAAAAGTCACACTTGTTACAACCTTTCGCTCTATATATAGGTTTCTTCATAAATTCCTGAATTTCATCTTCGTTTGCAATTATCTGTCTTGCTTCATCATGTGTGGCGAAGTACTCTTCTTTACAGTCATCGCAAAGTCTTCTTACAAGACGTTGAGCAATAACGCCTGACAATGTAGAAGATACCAGATAATCTTTCGCTCCCATTTCAATTAAACGTGTAACTGTTGCGGCTGCAGAGTTTGTGTGAACGGTACTTAATACAAGGTGACCGGTCAAGGCGGCGGAAATCGCAATTTCAAGAGTTTCATAGTCACGGATTTCACCAACCAGAATGATATCAGGGTCTTGTCTTAATATCGCACGCATACAGGATGCGAATGTAATACCTGCCTTAGCATTGATTTGTGATTGGTTAATACCTTCCAGCTTAATTTCTATCGGGTCTTCAATCGTTGTAATATTCACATCTTCGTCATTTAAACTTTTTAAAACAGAATACAGGGTAGTTGTTTTACCGGAACCTGTAGGACCTGAGGTAAGAATAATACCGTTCGGACAGCTGACCATATTCTTAATTTTTGCAATATCTTCATCTGTACCGCCTACCAGTTTAATATTTTTATCATCTGCATTCAAACTGACGGCAGGAGCAAGTACACGGATACAAACCTTTTCCTTGCCGGATACGGGAAGCGTGTTAATACGGAAGTCATAGGAACCGTTTTTATACTTTATCGAGAAAGTACCATCCTGAGGTCTTCTGTGTTCAGCGATGTTCATTCTTGAAAGAACTTTAAAACGTGCGATTACGGAGGTTTCTACTTTAGGCGGAATATCAAGAACTTTTTGAAGCATACCGTCTTTTCTGTATCTTACGATATAGCCTGAAAGTCTTGGTTCAATATGAATATCTGAAACCTTATTATCAATTGCGTTAGTAATAATCTGGTTAACAAATTTAGCAACCGAGCCCGTTGAATCCTTTAACTGCTTGTCGACCATGTCGGCAAGAGATTCTTCAACTTCAAATTCTTCAGCTTCACTTTCAATTTGTTTAATTACTTTTTCGGTTTCTTTCTTTTGCTCACTGAAGAAAGTATTTAAGGAATTTTCAAACTCATAATGAGTCATCAAAAGCTGTTTCGGATTTTGACCTGTTAAATAGATAATATCTTTTAATACATCCGGTTTAACAGGAGTAACAACACCCAAAATCAAAGTTTTGCCGTCTGATGATATAGGAATAATTTTGTTATTCTTAATAAAATCTTCAGGCAGAATTTTAATAAATTTTTCCTGTGAAGCCAGCTGCTCAGGTGTAACAAGATCGTACCCCGTCTGCAGGTGAAGAATTTCTTTTAACTGATCAAGAGTAATAAAACCGAGTTTGAATAAAGTTGAGCCGATAGGTATCTTCTGACGTTTGCTTTCCGCCAGAGCCTGCAAAAGTTGAACGTCGTTAATATAACCTTTTTGAACAAGCAATTCACCGAGTTTAACCTGTTTAGAAGTACCGTCATCCACGGTATCTTTCTGCATGTCCTGCTTTAAACCGGAAATCAAATCATACAAATCCTGATCAGGCACTTGAATAAATTTCACCTGCTGCGGGAAAAATTCTTTTAATTTAAGGTTTATTACATCTTTATCAGAGGATGAATTTATCGCAACAAACAGGAAATTATCTTTAACACTAATTGGAACAAATTTATATTGTTCCAATAGTGAGCTGTTTACTTTATTCAGTATCTGGAGATTGACACTGTTTTTTAACCTGTTTAGTAATTCATTCATCTTATTTATATTTTATTCTACAATGTTTCTGTATTTCCAGTTGCGTCTTCTGAATCAGTAACTATTTTCGGAGTAATCATAATTACCATTTCATTTTTCTTCTTGGTTGAAGATGTTGATCTGAATAAGGTTCCGATTAGAGGCAAATCACCTAAAACAGGGACTTTCCCGATTGTTTTTTGTTCTTCTTCATTGATTAAACCGCCGATAACAAGAGTTTCGCCGTCTTTAATTCTTACATTTTTCAAATCAAGGTTTCTGTGAGATAACAAAGTAGCTGCGATATATTGTCCGCCTGTATCCTGGGCAGTAACCTGACTTAATATTGTCGCATATTCAGGTTTAATATTTAAAGTAACATAACCGTCAGGACTTATGAACGGAGTTATACCAACCTTAATACCTGCATCACTGCCGATATTATAGGTTCTGGTCGCAAGAGTACCGCCTGTATATGCACTCTGTTCGGTTTCTGTTGATTCGATGTAATCCTGAGTAATATCAATAGTGGCCTCTTCACCGTTAGTTATTAATACACGCGGGTTTGAAACAATACGACCTTTTTGGTTTCTTACAAGGTAATTAATTGCATAAGAAATATTAACAGGACCGTTATATGGTTTTAAAGTACTGATAAGTTCCGGTTCATCGCCGCTTGTATCCCATACTTCATATCCGTTACCTTTAATGAAAAGCGGATGCATAGGATCTGTTTTAGTTGTTTCCCCGTCAAATGAAGCAGAAAAAGTATTACTCAAAAATGTCCAGTTATTTTGTAAAGTTTTACTTCCTTCTTCATTAAGTTCAATAATGGCAACTTCAAGATAAGCCTGAGGCTGTTTTTTATCAGTTTCAGTTATAAAATCTCTTATCATTTCGATTTGTTTTTCAGAACCGCCGATAACATTTATCGTACCTAATTGAGAATAATAAGCAATAGAAAGGTTTTGCAGCCCGAAAGATGATACAGAACCGCTCAACTGTCCATCAAGAGTACAAGCAACAGTTCCGGCATTAAGTGCCATGGAACCGCCACCCCCGCCGCCGCCGGCAGAAGCACCCCCGCCTGCATCAGCTGCTGCACCTGTCATAATACCGGCAGCACCACCAGTAGAACCACCGTCATCGTCACCTTTTACGGGAACACTTGAATCAGCTCCTGATGAACCGCCTCCGGAAGCCCCTCCTGATGAACCTCCGGAAGAAGCACCCGAAGATGCAGGTAAAAGCATATTGCAAATCATATCCGCCATCTCTGCAGGAGTTGTATGATTAACTTTAAAAGTTACCGTTTGCGGTTTTTTATCAAATTTTTCCACAATTTTTTTGGCTATTGCCACATCATTTTTTGTACCGAAAACAATCAGCTCATTTGTTACGGGATTAGTTGTAACTATATCCGTATCTGAAAGCCCGGGTTTATGCATCGCATAAATATTTTTATTCAGAAAGTCAGCAAGAGCGGCAGCACTAATATATTTTACGGGGATTAAAGTCATATCCTGTTTAGCGAAGTTAAAACCGCTGGTACCCGCTCTGGCAACAATAATTGTTTTATCATCAACAACATAATTTAAGTCGTTAATTTCCATAACCATATCGAAAGCAGTATTCAAAGGGACGTCTACCAGATCAAGAGTAACACTCCCTGAAACAGAATTATGGAACACAATGTTCATGCCGGCTTTGTCAGCAAACATTCTCAAAACCTGCTTTACGTCAGAATCACGTAAGCTTATGCTAATCAGCGGATTATGTTTAATAAAGCTTACATCACCTTTTAATTTGAGAGAATAATCCCCCTCATCATCTCTTAAAGCCGGTTTGCTGGTATTTCCATACTGCACAACACCGACATTTTCCATTGCTGAAGCCGTTAACACACCGTTTGAAAAAACAAATGCCGTTAACATCAGACTTGCAATAATTTTGTTTGAAATTTTATTTCTCATATCTGCTCCTGGTTATTAATTTTCATTTAGTTTAATTTCGTACCGCCTTATTGCTGCGGCTGCCAAATTTATTTTCAAGATTGGAAACTGTATTATACTTAATACCATCACCCGTAAACAGTTCACCTACACTTGCTTTATAAACGTTAGCCCCGTACTGGACCGTAACTGTTTCCGGACCTATAGATAAAATTTTATAGCCGTTTATAATATCACCGGATCTGACCAGATAATCCATTCCGTTAATATTTAAAATTGCGGAAGGATTGAACTTATCAAACATAATCCCCGAAACTTTAGTTGTCATAATTTCTGTAGCTGTAGTGTCCACAGAAATAGTTTCAGGCGGCGGCACCAAATCAGTGGCAAATTTGGGTTTAGGCTTTACCACTACCTTTTCACTTTCAGGAAGAAACGGGTCTGATCTTCCCATATCTTCGACTGACATTGCAATCATCGTACTGTTTTTAGCTGACTGATCCGCAACCACGGAAACTTCATCCGGTGCTATAGCCGCGTTAACACCGTCATTACCGACTTTCACGGTATCCTGCGGAACTATTGCAGCTGCAGGTTCTTCAACAACAGCATCATCAGTGCCGTTTTGAGTACAACCTGTTGTATTTATCATAATAACAGTCAAAAACAAAACAACAAGACACGCCCCTATCTTCTTATTTAAGCTCCAAAAGCGGTCTTTGGTATCTTCTTCATAAAACCTGTCAATAAAATTTCTGCTCACTTGCCACCTATTTCTCTTATATCCTGTTTTATTATAGTGAAATATATTTATTACCGTATCAATTATTTAGTGGATTTAATTCAAAAAAAATCCACAATAATAATTAATTGTTATTGTATCATATTTTTAAATGCGTGGCAAAAAAGTCAAAAGTATTAAGACAAATAAACGACATTTTACAAGAAAATGCTGTCTGCATGGTAAAAAGGAGTATATATAATTTATTTAACATTACTGAAAATTATTTGTAATAGTATGGATATATTCCAAAATTTGATCAAAATATTTTAAATCTGAATTACCGTCTATTACAAAATCAGCATAATCGCGTCCGGGGATAACATATTTTTCTCCCGCGTGAAGTAAATATTCCCATTGCTTAATAGCATTTTCTTCATTTTGATTGCGTTCGGCTTTGGCTCTTTTAATAAATCTTTCACGTCTGATATCGTTTTCAGTTTCAATATAAATTTTAATATCGAATACATCTTTAACATCTCTGTACATTGTTGCAATACCTTCTACAACAACCACCTTATCGGAGCGTATTTCAAGAGAGTTAGGGATAGAAACCCCAGTTCCGTTAGGAACATATCTGGGTGCCATTATTGTATTACCCTGTGCAAGAGACTCTAAATCTTTTTTTAATAAATCAAGCTGAAAACTTTCGGGGGCATCAATGTCATATCCGTTATCGGTTAAATTATCAAAACTTCCATATTTTTTTATCAGGTCAGAAATATCATTGAAATAATTATCTGTACTTAAAACTGAAACAGGCATAGATAATTGTTCTATAATATTCTTTAACTCGCGGCATATTGTTGACTTACCTGATGCAGATTCACCTGTTATACCTATTAAAAACCTTCTGGAAGGGGTATTTATCAACCTTTTTGTAAATCTTGATATAAATGTAGGACTTACTTCTTTAAAAATGGGGGTTTCGCATCTCTTGTCATAAGCAAGAATTTGTTTAAACTTCGTTTGGAGGTAAAACGCGAGAAGTTCTCGTCCTGTCTTTGAATTGAAGTCGGGCTTCAAAATCTTATCACTGGAATTAAGTTCTTTATCAATTAATAATTGCATTATATCATCCATATAAATTTATTATGAAGGTAATAATACATGAGAAAAAAAATTTTTGCTAGTGTAATATTATTTATTTTTAAGAAACTTAATAAGTTCTCTGTTAACAGCGACTAAATATTTTAAAGATTTTTCATCCGCACCGTCAAGTTCTCTGATAAGTTCGGCAATAAAGCTGTTTTTATTATGCGTTTGTTCAAAATCAAACATTTCATAATAGCTGATATTAAGATTTTGATGAATTTTTTCGAGAGTTTTAAACGACGGAGCCTTCTGCCCTATTTCAAGCATACCTATAAATCCAGGATCAACTCCTATTATTTCAGCAAATTTTTCTTGAGTTAAACTTCTTCCGGACCTTATTGCTTTGAGTTTTTTACCAAATAAATGTTTTAAATCCATTTTGTTAGAATACATCTGATTATATTGATTTTCTATCGCCTGCCAGACTTTTTTACTAACCAGTAGACTTTTAAAGGAAATATTATTAAAGGCTTTAAAGGCATGTGTCTTATACTTATAGATATAAAAAACAACTTACAGATTATGATTGATTTAAGCTCAAATTTATATAATGACAAACTTTTCTACTATTTATTGACTGGAAAATCTTACGGAAAAATTGCCGAAAAATATTATTCATATGATATTAATAAATTAATATACAGAATTAGAAAGTTAAAGAAAGAATTAAATTTAAGCAACCGTCGTCAGTTAGCCTATTTTGCCGTAGAGAATAAACTTGTTGATATAGAAAAAGTTAAACTTTATTTTTGATATACGTTTCAATTACAGCATTTACAAAATCAAGAGCGGTATCATCAAGCATTTTAAGCTTCATACAGATTTGTTTAATTTTCACATTATCCACTTCATCATCGGGAACAATACCTAAAAGAGAACATATTTTTATATAGTTATCATGAGTAGGGAAACTTTTACCTGTTTCAGCCCGTGCAATAGTGTTTCTCGCAACGCCGACTTTTTCTGCAAAAGCTTCTTGCGACAACCCCAACTGTTGTCTGCGTTTTTTCAATATTAACCCAAAAGTTGCTTTATCACGCATATTCAGAGTTTAAATAATATAATAAGATTGCACCATACCTAGTTAATAATACAATTTGATACTTTCATGTTGCAAAATATTATTTTTGCTCTATCCTTATTTTTATGCAAAATAAATTATCAGAACTTGAATACAATGTTATGATGCTTTTAGCTGCCGGTATGGATGCTAGAGCTATTACCGATTATCTAAATATTAGCTACAAGATTTACATTAAAGCAAAAAACAACATTCTAAAAAAATTAAAAATAAAAACAAGAAACCAAATTCTTTTTACTGCACTTGAAAATGAACTGATAAAACTTTAGAAGTTAAGTAAATGCGCCTTGCCATTTTTTTTTCCCGCGATATAATTAGTTTATAAAAGGAGAGAGGAAATGGATACATTAACTAAAAATGAAGGTTTGATAACCAAGATTATCGGTCCGGTTATTGACGTTGAATTCCAACAGGGTGAACTGCCTGAAATTTATACTGCTTTACATATTCATAAAGACGACGGAACTTACGTTGTTGCCGAAGTTCAGCAAATGCTGGGTTCTAATAAGGTTAGAACGGTTGCTATGTCATCTACTGACGGCTTAAAAAGAGGCATGAAAGTTGTAAATACTAACGAACCTATTAAAATTCCGGTTGGTAAACCTATCTTAGGAAGAATTTTAAATGTAACGGGAGATCCCGTTGATAAAATGGGACCGATTGAAACGGATACTTATCTTCCTATCCACAGAGAATCTCCAAAATTAACAGACCAAAATACAAATATCGAAATTTTGGAAACAGGTATTAAAGCAATCGACTTGCTGCAGCCGTATCAAAAAGGCGGAAAAATCGGCTTATTCGGCGGTGCAGGCGTCGGCAAAACAGTACTTATCATGGAACTTATCCATAATATTGCAATGGAACACTCCGGCGTATCGGTATTTGGCGGTGTAGGAGAAAGAACACGTGAAGGCAACGACCTCTGGAACGAAATGAAAGAATCAGGGGTTATAGATAAAGTTGCGCTGATATACGGACAGATGAACGAACCGCCCGGAGCAAGAATGAGAGTAGGGCTTTCAGCTTTGACTGCCGCTGAATATTTCAGAGATTTTTCAAAACAGGATGTTCTATTATTCGTTGATAATATTTTCAGATTTACTCAGGCAGGGTCTGAAGTTTCCGCGCTTCTCGGCCGTATGCCTTCAGCAGTAGGTTATCAGCCTACACTTGCAAATGAAATGGGTGAATTACAGGAAAGAATTACTTCAACAAAAGACGGATCTATTACATCTGTACAGGCAATTTATGTTCCTGCAGACGACCTGACAGACCCTGCTCCTGCCACAACATTCTCACACCTTGATGCATCAACTGTTTTATCAAGACAGATTGCATCACTCGGTATTTATCCTGCTGTTGACCCGCTTGAATCTTCTTCCAGAGTTCTTGACCCGAATATTATCGGAGAAGAACATTACAATACAACAAGAAAAGTTCTCGAAATTCTACAAAAATATAAAGAACTTCAAGATATTATCGCAATTCTGGGTATGGACGAATTGTCTGAAGAAGATAAAGAAACAGTTAACAGAGCAAGAAAAATTCAAAGATTTTTATCACAGCCGTTCTTCGTAGCAGAACAGTTCTCAGGGATCCCTGGAAAATATGTAAAACTTGAAGATACAATTAAAGGCTTTAAAGAAATCATTGAAGGCAAACACGATGACTTGCCCGAACAAGCTTTCTATATGGTTGGCACTATTGAAGAAGCAGTTGAAAAAGCTAAAACTCTTAAAGGCTAGGTGGAATTATGCATTTAAAAATAATTACACATGAAAGAGTTGTATTTGACGAGGATGTAAATGAAATTTACACCAGGACCACTGACGGTGAAATCGGGTTATTAAAAAACCACGTTCCTGTTATGGCTGCGTTAGATATAGGCGTTACAAAAGCCGTTAAAGATAATGAAGTAAAGTTTTTTACAACAATGGGTGGCGTGTTGCAATTTAAAGATAATGAAGCTTTAATTCTTACAACCACAGCTGAATGCGGAGATGAAATCGACGTAACCCGTGCTCAGGAAGCATTAAAACGCGCTCAGGCAAGATTAGCCGATAATGAAGCCGAGATTGATGCTAAAAGAGCAGAGGCAGCAATTGCAAGGGCAATGGCAAGGCTCAAAGCAACATTAAATAATTAATTTTTTAAATTTAGGCTGAAATTTTAAAATTTCAGCCTAAATTCTATACGGGTAATCTTTAGATATCTCCCATCCGTCAAAGTATATTAAAGCAGTACAAGCTGCTTTAGCATGATCGCTAGCCTCTTCATTTTTACAAACTCTTATCAGATCATCACGGTCAGTAAGGTTATAACTTGCTGTTGAACCGGGCTTAAAAATAAATCCTCTGCCATTTCCATAAGTTATAGTAAAGCCAAAAATATCACGATTGTTTTCATTCGGTTTTGCCCCGCAGTTTACGTCATACAAGATATGCATCATTCCTGCTTCTGTGTCTCCTCCGCCCTTAAGCATAGAAAAACAGCCGCCGTCGGTGAAGATATATACCGGCTGCTTTGGATAAAGCTTTGCAGAAATATCTTTGCAGCCAGCCTCTTTTGAGCCGCAGCTTTTTAAGCCTTTAAAGTAGGGAAACAAATATTTATTAACAAAAATATCCATTTCCTCGCCGTTGTTCTGATGGGCAGGAAATTGCCAATATTCCATAGCTTCGTTCTCGGAAATCGAAGCAAGTAATGCATTATTGAAAGTAGAGTAAAATTTCTTTAAACGAGCTATAACTTCCTGTTTTTTGTAACTTTCAACAATAACAGGCAGCGTTAGCGCCGCAACCACACCAATAATTCCTAAAGTAATCAAAACCTCTGCTAAGGTAAATGCAGGTTTAGGAGCTACAGAATTGCCCCCCCCCCGAGCACTGCGTGCGTAGGCACTTCAACACAAGCTTTATGAAACTTATTAGATTTATGTGCCTGTTTTGAGTTTAATCTATTCATATTTGCTCCTTTCTCAATATCATTAAATATAAACTATTTACAAAAATTTTTCAATACTTTTGTAAAATTCGATGCTTGTTATATAATAATTCTATGGAAAAGACTTTATATCAGATATTCAAAACTTTTTTCAAGGTCGGAACTTTATTGCTGGGCGGCGGATACGTAATTTTACCGCTTTTGCAATCCGAACTTGTTGATAAAAAAAATTGGATAAATGATGATGAACTATGTGAATATTACGCATTAAGCCAGAGCGTCCCCGGGATTATTGCCGCAAATACTGCAATTTTTGTAGGTTATAAACTCAGGAGAACAGCCGGAGCATTTGCTGCAACACTGGGAATTGTCATGCCTGCATTTATTTCCATAATAATAGTCGCAAGATTATTGGAAGAAATTATCAAGCTGAAATTTATTCAAAGTATTTTCTGGGGTGTAGGAATAGGCGTTTTAATATTAATATTCCTTGCAGTTAAAGAAATGTGGAGAAAAAGCATTGTTGATAAATTCACATGTTGGATATTTTTTATAATATTCATATTGTCTGCCTGCTTCAAGGCTCCTCCTGCGGCGTTAATAATTCTCGCGATTTTCATCGGTTTATGGCTGCCGTTTCAGAAGAAAATAGAATATGGAGATAAGGAAGAATGATTATATATTTAAAACTATTTCTGGAATTCTTTCATATCGGCTTATTCTCATTCGGCGGAGGATATGCAACACTGCCGTTTTTATATCATATAGCAGATGTCCAAAAATGGTATACAACAAAACAGCTTTCGGATATGATTGCGATTTCATCAATTACTCCGGGACCTGTCGGGGTAAATGTTGCGACATTTGCAGGTTTTACGACAGCAGGGGCAGCCGGAGCATTTGTGGCTACTGCATCGGTAATTCTGCCGTCATTAATTATAATAATTATCATTTCAAAACTTTTAGAACAATTCAGACATAATAAATATGTCCAATCCGTAATTTACACATTAAAACCTGCAGGGTGCGGCTTGCTTGCGGCTGTAGGCGTTGACATGTTTATAAACAATATTAACCTTTTCGGAATGGTTCTTCTTGTTGGACTATTTATTGCAAGCATTACCGAAAAAAGAGATCCGCTTTTTTATCTCGGAGTATCTGCGTTAGTTGGATTAATTGCGGGATTTTTTAATTTAACGGGTTAAACATTCTGTACTGCAAAGCCTGCATTAAATGCGTTTGTTGAATATTTTCAGAACAATCAAGATCAGCAATTGTTCTTGCAAGCTTTAATATTCTGTCGTAACGTCTGCCTGAAAGCTGATATTTAACAGCCGCCGTTTTTAATAAAGCTGCGCTTGATTTATCAATCTGGCAATATTTTCTGATAAGTTTCGAAGTAAGCTCGGAATTTGTAAGAATTCCGTCATCTTTATATCTCAAAGCTTGTATCTGTCTTGCTTTTATAACACGTTTTCTTATATCTGAAGAAGTTTCATTTGACGGCTGTGTGTTAATAAGTTCTTCAGCAGTAAGCCGCGGGACTTCTACATGCAAATCAATTCTGTCAAGCAAAGGTCCCGAAAGCCTTGACTGATATCTGCTGATTTGAAATTCTGAGCAGGTACATTGTTTTTCTTTATCGCCGAGATAGCCGCAGGGGCATGGGTTCATTGCACCGAGAAGCATAAATTTTGCAGGATATTTGATTGAATGTCTTGTTCTTGAAATAACAATTTCTCCATCTTCAAGCGGCTGCCGTAAAACTTCTAAAACACTCCGCGGGAATTCCACCATTTCATCTAAAAATAAAACACCTCTGTGTGCAAGAGTAATTTCCCCCGGCTTGGGTGTTGACCCGCCTCCTATTATACCGTTTGCAGACGCAGTGTGATGAACAGCCCTGAAAGGTCTTTTTGTCATTAACGGCTCATTCGGAGATAAAAGACCGCATATACTGTATATTTTAGTAAGTTCAAGTGCCTCTGATAGTTCCAAAGGCGGTAAAATTGAAGCAAAACATTTTGCCATAAGGGTTTTACCCGAGCCGGGAGACCCCGTCATCAACATATTATGAGAGCCAGCCGCTGCAATTTCCAAAGCTCGTTTTACTTTCTGCTGACCTTTTACGTCTTTAAAATCATAAATATATTCCTGCTTTGCTCCTTCGGATAAATACTTGTTTATATCTATAACTGCAGGCTTAATTTGTGCATCTGCAAAGTGATTTACAACATCTGCAAGGCAATTGGCACCTAAAATATTTACTCCGCCCGCGAGTGCAGCTTCCGCAGCATTAACAGCAGGCACAAAAACATTTTTTATTCCCGCATCTTTAAGTCCCAATATCAAAGGCAAAACACCGTTTACTCTGCGAAGAGTTCCGTCAAGAGAAAGCTCCCCGATAAATGCATAATCTTTAATTTTTTCTTCATCAAGAATTCCTTCCTCGACCAGAAGTCCTATAGCAATAGGAAGGTCAAAGTTTGATCCTTCTTTTTTTAAATCTGCAGGTGCCAGATTTATAACAACCTTTTTGGCGGGAAAAGTAAAACCCGAATTTTTTATTGCAGAACGCACCCTGTCACGCGCCTCATTAATTGCAGTATCAGGAAGACCAACAATTGAAAATGCAGGAAGTGAATTTAATACATCTGTTTCCACAGAAACCTTATAAGCTTCCAGACCTATTACCGCACCTGTTGTTACTTTATTTACCATACAAATATACTACTACAAATATGTTTATTGTATAATCGGGTTATGAATATTTTAGCAATAAATTTCGGCGGAATAGGTGATGAAATATTTTTTCTGCCTTCATTGATATCATTAAAAAAAGAATATCCTGACGCAAAAATTACACTTGCTTTAGAACCAAGAAGTAAAAGTGTTAAAGATTTAACTGACGTCATAGATAATTTATTTCTTATTGATATAAAGGGTAAAAATAAATATACAGAACTTTTAAAACTTGTATATTTAGCCCGCAGGGGGAATTTTGACATTGTAGTATCATCGGGAGGAAATAAATTAATAAGTATCCTTTTGACACTAACGGGGATTAAAAAGAGATACGGCTATGATACAGGGAAATTAAGCCGCCTTTTATTGACAAAAGCTGTTCCTCTGAACAAAAATCAATATGCCTGCGCAATGTATCATGATTTGGTAACTCCGATTACAAATCACAAAACATATCTGCCAGAGATTAATGTTGAACAGCAGCAAAAAATTCCAAACTCTGTACTAATCCACCCCGGTGTAAGTAAAATGAGTGTACAAAAGGGTATGATTAAAACAATATCCGCGGAAATTTGGGCGGAAACAGTAGATTTACTTATCGAAAAAGGCAAACATGTAATTTTAGCAGGCGGTCCTGATGATAAAGAAGTTATAGAAACCATACGCAAAAATACAAAAAACAAAAATTTTGAAGATTATTACGGAAAAACAAAAAACTTGAAAGATTTGGCTATACTTATTGGAAAAGCCGAAAAATTTATATGTTCTGATTCTGCACCGCTTCACGTTGGTGTGGCAATGCAAACTAAAACTTATGTAATTTTCGGGCCGACAGATGATAATAAATTAATCCCCAAATCTGACAATGTAATTGCAATAAAAGCACAGGATACCTGTCCGATAAAACCTTGCCTTTGGGAACACAGACAAACAACCTGTGAAAGCTTAGAATGTTTAAAGATTACCCCTCAATATATTACAGACTTGATAATTTAAAAGAAAGGAAAAAAATGAACGTTACTAAAGTACAAACTACCCCATCATTTCAGGGTCTAAATTACAAAGATAACTTACCTGAAATAATTAAAACTACTGTTAAAAATTCTCAGGCTTTAGCAAAGTTTGGGAAGAAATACAACGCAGATGTAGATTATATATATTTACAAGGTTCAAAGAAACAATCACATCCTGCACTGATAATAAGCAATATTGTGCCGAAAGGGATGCAAAAATTAATTGACAAAATTAAAGGTGTAGATGGAAAAGGACAATTTATGTATATATCAACAAATGGTACGAGAGAACAAGACTTACACAAAAAACTTATATCTGCCTCAAATGATTACGTTCTTAACGAATACAGAAATGCATTTAAAACAAAATAAATAAAAAAAACAGGTTATAAAACCTGTTTTTTTTATTTCACATTAACAATTTTCATTATCATAAAATTCTTCAAAAATATCTCTTAATTGTGCTTTATCTGAGATTATTTTACGCAATTCTCTCAAGCGTTCTGCATTTTTAGAATTTTCAAACCACAATTTCATATATCCGCCTTCTGCATACTTTTCAGCCATGTGATTAAGAAGATTAGCCCAATGATGTTCTTTGTCATTTGAAGGAGAATTTGCAATTGAATATTGAATTGTACGTCTGATAATTTTTAAAGGAATAATATCACGATCAGCTTCGGCAATAATTTTCCCGTAAATAGTTCTCGGAGAATTTTTTGCAGAAGCTCTGTGGTCTTCAACAGCCTCTTTCATTAATTTTATTTCATCTTTTGAAAACCATTGCTGCAACTGCCTATCTGCCTCAAGGATTTTCCCTGAAACAATGTGGTGTAAGTCCCTGCCTTCACATAGTCCCAAATCATGATAAGCAGCTATAACATAAGCATAGTTAAGGTTTACATTACAATTTACTGCAAGTTTTAAGCTTTCATCAATAACAGATCTGACGTGATCAATCCCATGCCCTTTATCAAATTCCGAATATTTAGGAATAATACCAGTTTCAATATAATTTATTAATTCTTTATTCATTATATCCCCACACTCAAGCCTGCACAAAGATTTATGGATTGTCCCGTAATTCCTTTCGCATCCTCAGAAATTAGGTATTTGCAAAGCTTTGCGACTTCTTCCGGTTTAACAAAACGTTTCTGTGGAATTGTATCAATAATTTCATCTTTAGAAAATTCACTGTCCTCTATAGAATTCATACCAAGTTCAGTTTCAACCCATCCGGGATTTATTGTATTAACCGTAATTTCATATTCAGCAAGTTCAAGTGCAAGCGCCTTTGTAAGCCCGATTAATCCTGCCTTTGAAGCTGAGTAAATACTTGCATAAGCTTCGCCCATAACTCCAGAAATTGAACCTATATTTATAATTCTCCCCCATCTTTGACCTTTCATATGAGGGAGGGCTTTAGAGATAAGATATGCGGGAGCTATTAAATCGGTTTGAAAAACTCTTACAATATCTTCAGTTTTCATTGTTTCCAGAGCACCGTAAATATATTCGCCCGCATTATTTACAAGAACATCAATATTTTTGTCTGTAATAAATTTTGCAAGTTCGTTTATATCTTTTGATAAATCACATACACAAAAACCTTTTGCATTGCAAGCTGCCAGCGCCTGCTCGTTTCTGCCCGTAACAAAAACTTCACCGACACTTTGAAGTTCACGTGCAATTGCATTGCCTATTCCTTTTGAAGCTCCTGTTACCAGTATATTCATGATTTATACTCCTTTAAAAAACTCTGTGTTATATATGATGCCATAAATATTCCCGCACAACTTGCCACAAACGGAGTTGATGAAGGTGTAATTTTTAAAAATTCAATATTTTCACCGTTTTTTGTAGTAATTCTTTCAGAAGAAGAAATTTTTTCCTGTACGAAAGGCTTTTCACGGCTTGCAACAACAGTAATACCTTTTTCAATTCCCCGCTTTTTAAGCTGATAGATTATATTTGATACAAACGGAGCATTTTTATTCTCTATTTCAGAAATATCAGATATATAAAGTTTTGAGGGATCAATTCTGTTACCTGCCCCCATTGAACTTACTACGGGAATATTATTTTTTACGCAATATTCCAACAGTTCAATTTTTGAACGCATTGTGTCAATTGCATCAGCTACATAGTCAATATTTAATAAATCTAAATTCCCGGTATAAAAATCATCAATTACATTAAGTTTAATGTTTGGATTTATATCTTTAAGCCTTATTTCAAAAAGTTTTGCCTTATTTTGTCCGACGGTTGATTGCAGAGCAACAATCTGCCTGTTTATATTTGAGAGAGAAACATCATCAAAATCAATTATAGTTAACTCTCCAATACCTGCTCGTGTAAGAGCCTCCGCACAAAATCCGCCGACTCCTCCAAGCCCGAAAACCGCAACATGCTTTAAGGAGAGAAGACTTTGATTTTCTTCTCCCCAAAACAATTTATTTCTTGAAAATATTTCATCCATATTACTTAATAATACCAAATCCTAAAAGGAATGTGCAAACAAGAAATACTGCAGACACTATTGCAGTAAGCTTGTTCAAGCCTTTTTCCGCGCTTTTTTGTGACGCAAAAACATGAGATGCACCGCCGATCCCTGCGATGCCGTCGCCTTTAGGTGAATGCAATAAAATCAAAATTATTAACAATAAAGCTGAGATTATTTGTATTGCCCAAACAAAATTTAATAACATTTATTTTTTCTCCTTTTTCTTAGAAATAAAGTGGGCTCTTTTTGAATTCAATTTAATATTTTCGAAAGTGTATAATCTTGCGGGTCTTTTTGACGAAGATTTTGTAAATTCGTCAAGTTCAATCAAACCTTCCGTTGAAAGAGCTTTCTTTCTGAAATTACGCTTATCAAGCTTTTTACCCATAATCAACTCGTAAGCTTTCTGCATTTCAGTAAGGGTAAATTTTTCGTTTAAAAGCTGGTATGCAACAGGGCACAATTCCAGTCTTTCGCGGGTTCTTTTTAACGAATATTCAATAATTTCCTTGTGGTCAAACGCAAGAGGCGGCAAATCTGAAATTTTATGCCAGCCGAGTTCGGGCGTCGGAACAATCTGAATATCTTCAGCTCTTACAAGAGCAAAGTAAGCACAGGTTATAACTCTTGCATTAGGGTGACGAAGCGGATCTCCGAATGTATATAACTGTTCAAGATAAACATTATCAATATCCGTACGTTCTTTTAATACTCTTAAAGCCGCCTGATCAAGATTTTCGGATAATCTGACATATCCGCCCGGGATAGCCCATTTATCCTTAAACGGCTCATTAAGACGTTTTACAAGCAAAACTTGCAAGGCATCATTTTTCATCGTAACTATAACTACGTCTACCGTAATTTCATGAGTTTTTGTTTCGTTAAAAATCATAAATTTCTCTGTCCCTAAGATATATAATATAATAAAAATATAAATTTACATTAGTTAATAGTTATTTTTTATTAACAATTTTTAACATGCATAAAAATTTTTATCAATTTACTTTAATAGAAATACTTTATATATATACGGGGAATAAATTCAGGGATAAAAATGAGTATTTACAACTGGGGATTTAACAGCTTCTATATAAATAATTTTATGCCGATGCCATATTGGGGCGGCTGCGGCTGTAATTCATTCAATTCCGGTTTCCGATTTGGAATGTTTAATTCTCTGTTTAATTATATGATGCCGCAAATGAATTTATTTTCTCTGCCTCAAACATTTGCAATGCCGTTATTTAACCCTTATAACAATATTTTTGCAATGTCTGCATATACTAATCCGCTATTTAACTTCAGTGTACCATCACTTTTCTCACAACTAAATACATTTAACAATTACACTGAAAAAATGGTGAATACGAGCAGAACGCAAAATTTTAATACTGTGGCAACAAGTTCTAAAACAAGGGCTTCTTCAAATGTTACACCGAAAATTGACAGAAACTTTAAAAACGAAAGCAAATTAGATAAAAACTTTTTAAATAAAGTAAAAGATGTTGCAAAAAACTTAAATTGTGACTACAAAGATTTGCTTGCAGTAATGAACAGCGAATCAGGAATTAACCCGACAGCCTGGAACGGAAACACCGCAGTCGGATTAATTCAGTTTACTGATTTATCAATCACCGAACTTAACAGGGTACATGGTTTAAACCTGACAAAAGAAAAAATAGCGAATATGCCTGCAATGGAACAACTTGATTTGGTTGAAAAATATTTGAAAATAGCAAAGAGTTACAAATTTTCTAGTAATGCAAGACTTTCTGCCGCAGATTTGTATGCGATAACCTTTTTACCGGGCAGGGCAGATAGAGAAGTGCTTTGCACCAAAGGAGAAAGAAATTCCAAAGGTCAGCTTTTAAACTATTATGAAAGTAACCCGCTTGACAAAGACGGAGATAACAAAATTACCAAGTCTGATTTAGAAAAGCACCTTGCGGGAAAACGCGTTAACGAATCCATATTTGTTTAAAAACATTACAATTCGAAATAATTCGTTGATGTTCTAAAATGTTTCATGTATGTTCATGGAATAAATATTAGATTTGCGGAAGGATTAAAATGGATAAGGGATACATTGAAAACGGTTTTATTGTCGACGTAAGCAATGCTCACAAGACTTCGGAAATTATCTACGAATTAAGCAGAATTTTAGACCTGCCTGATGCGCAAAGCAAAAAAGTATGCTTAAAATTAGGCTCTGTTGACTTAACAGCTACAGAACTCACCAGTATTAAAGCCCTTGTGGAATCTATGAATTCTGAAATAGAATTTATCAGCACAAGCTCACAGTTTACGGTAAAATCAGCTGAAGAACTTAATATAGAAGTATCAGTCCTTGAAAATAAAGTTCCAATGCCGGAATTCAACGGAGATCAGGAAAAAGTTAATCAGGAACTTGAAAAAGCATTAGATAAAATATTCGGAGATGAAAATACCGAAATAAAAACTTTTGCTCAGGAAAAAGATTTGAAAAAATTACAGCAGGATGCTCCGGCAGAACCTGTAAAACCTCTTGAAGAAATTAAATCTGAAAGAATTACACCTGAAAATCAGATGGAAACTATTGATAAATCAGAGATTGCAGAAGATACAACAGAAAAAAGTGAAATTACGGAAAAAGCTTCTGCACCAGTAGAAACACCCGATTTTAACCCTGCAGAAGAACTGAAAGATTTTAACAAAGAACTTGAAAACGCAAATAAAATTGACGGGGAAGATATCGAAGATATAGACTACAATCTTGACGATTTAAGGAAATCATTGAGAGAAACCGAGAAACTTCCTACATTGTATATTCAAAGAACATTGCGTTCAGGACAAAGCATAACCTCTGACGGCAACATTGTGATAATAGGCGATGCAAATCCCGGATCCGAAATTATTGCAAAAGGCGATATTACTGTATGGGGAATTCTCGGCGGTATCGCTCATGCAGGTTCTGCCGGAAACCGTTATGCAAAAATACGTGCTTTAAAAATGAATGCAATTCAATTAAGAATTGCGGATACATTTGCAAGACGGCCTGATAATGTTAACATACCGTATATACAAAAAACAGATACATTTATTCCGGAAGAAGCTTGTATATACAAAAAACAAATTTTGATACATAAAATACACGAATCATAAAAAGGAGAAATAATGAGCGGTAGAGTTATCGTAATTACATCCGGAAAAGGCGGTGTAGGCAAAACGACTACAAATGCTAACATCGGAACAGCTCTTGCCAGAGCAGGCAAGAAAGTTGTAATGATTGACACCGATTTGGGATTAAGAAATTTAGATTTATTACTTGGTTTGGAAAACAGAATAGTTTATACAATAGTAGATGTTGTTGAAGAACGCTGCAAACTTAAGCAGGCACTTGTAAAAGATAAGAAAAATCCAAATCTTTGTCTTTTAGCGGCAGCACAAACCCGTGATAAAACAGCTGTTACAGAAGAACAATTAAAAGATATATGCGAAAAATTGAAAAAAGACTTTGATTTTATTCTCGTTGACTGCCCCGCAGGTATTGAACAGGGTTTCCAAAACGCAGTAGCAGGAGCATCCGAAGCAATTGTCGTTACAACTCCCGAAATGTCGGCAGTTCGTGACGCCGACAGAATTATCGGACTTCTGGAAGCTAAAGAAGAAATTAAATCTTACAAATTATTATTAAACAGAGTCCGCCCTAATCTTATCAAGTCAAACGATATGATGAGCGTAGATGATGTTGTGGAAATACTTTCGGCGGAATTAATCGGTATAATTCCGGAAGATACGGGAATTATAACCTCAACAAACAAAGGCGAACCGATTGTCAATGATGAAAAATCTCTTGCCGGTAAAGCATACAACAATGTAGCAAGAAGAATTATCGGTGAAGATGTTCCGTTTTTAAATTTGGAAGAACCTCAAGGCGTTATGGCAAAAATAAAAAAGTTCTTCTCCGGTTTGACAGGAAAGGAGAAGTAAGAAGATGATTTTAGCAAATTTATATAATAAAGTCATAGGCTTCTTCCGCCAGACAGAAACACAGGAAACCGAATCAGCAAAAGAAACTGCCTGCAACAGATTAAGAGTAGTCTTAATGCAGGACAGAACAAACTTAACGCCTGAATTAATGGAACGTATGCGCAAAGAAATGGTAGAACTTCTTTCAAAATACGTTGAAATGGACAAAGACGCACTTGAACTAAATCTTGAACAAGACGGAGATCAAGTTGCTTTAATGCTTTCAATCCCCGTAATCAGAGCAAAAGATGAAGAAGAAATAAAAGCAGCTCTGGAAGAAGAAGAAACCAAAGAAGAAATTCAGGATGAAGATGAATCTTTAGAAGATGATAAAGATATTGATGAAAACATCGACGAAGATACAGAAAAAATGCCTGAAGAGAATTCAGATCCTATTGAAGAAAATGAAGAGGAAGAGGAAGACGAAAAAGAAAGTTCAAAAGAACAACAAAAAGATAAAAAAGACCGTGAATAACGGTCTTTTTTATTTAGTTAAGCAGACTTGCTTTTTTGTTTCCTGTTATATAAAAATATTATTCCGCCCGCAGACAACAATAAAAATAAAAATGCGGCAGTTTTATAATATTTATTGCTCTTATTAAGTTCAAGTGCAGGTTTATCCGAATTTTTTCGTGAAAACATTTTTATTGCATCTTCTATGCCTTCTTGCAGTTTTCCCCTTTCTACTTCGATTATTTTGCCGAATTTGCCAAAAAGCTTGAAAAGCTGCTCTAATCCGTTATTTTTATCTTTTATCACAATCCCTGTAAACGGAAGATTTTCCAATTGCTTTACTATCTCTGAGTTTTCGAGAAGTTTATCAGCATTTTTCAAATCAGCTGACATGCCTTTTGTATCAATATAATTCAATGGGTTTAACATGTCCAGATCATTTATCCCGTCCCCTGCAGCTATTACAAAATCATTATTAAGATAAGCTTTTTTCACGGCCTCTCTTGTATCATAAAGTTTATCTAAGGCTTTTCCATTTATTCCCGGTTCCAGAATAATTACAGGTCTGTTATTGCAGCTTTCATCACGTTTTTCACTTATAACATATTTTATATTCTCCGCATCCAAATAAGTTATAAGTTTTGATTTTATGTCATTATAAGCAGCCTTTCTCTCCTCGACATTTAACATATCGTAAGGAAAACTTAAATAAAATTTTAAATTTCCGTCATTTCTCAAACCTGCGGCCCATTCACTGCGAGGCTTCATATTAAAGCTGTCAAGCTTAAAATTATCATAGTTTATGCGGGAAAATAATGAACCGTTACCGTAATCTTTTACACTGTGTTCCGAATCGTGCTCAATAATTTTAAAATCATATTGTTTTAAAGTTTCAATAATTTTCTGCCTGAAAGCTTTGCCCTGCCAGCCTGTAAGGTTTTTTATGCTTTCTTCTTTACGCAAAGCAGTTTTGTTGTAATCAAAAGGGAAAACTCCCGATTTATAATAGTTTTCATCAGTTCCGATCTTAACATACTCATCTGAACCGTTTTTTACAATTAATGCATCAGGCAGCGGCATTTTTATCCCCTTAGACTTAATTAATCCGGCAACAGCTTTAAACTCACCGAAAGTTCTTCCTGTTGTAATATTGAAAGTAATATTATTTTTTTTGTTTTCAAAAAATAAACAAAGATTTTGAAAGTATTTATTCAGTACTTCCGTATCCCTCTCAGAAATGTTATGAAGTTTTGAATGGCTTGAAGGAAAATAAGTTCCGTCAAAATCAGAATATAAACTTACATTCCCCGATGTAAACGACAACTTAGATGGCTTTACGGCTGGAATTCCAATAATTTTCATACAACCCCTTTATCAAAATCAAGAGTATTACAAAATTAAGAAAAATAAAGTAAAAGTATTGCAATCAGAAACATTTTGTAACATTTACAAATCTAAACAAATTATTTATTTCAGTGTTGACAGCTTATTTTGTTTGTTTTACCATTGATATGCTTGGAATTAATGTATTTACTAATATCCGAAATATTTGTTGAATAGCAATTTCAAGCAGTGTAATACATAAAAAAAAGAAAAAGGAATGCAAATGGCAACCACAACTAGACAAAGAATCAGAGTTTGTTTAAAAGCTTACGATCATAAATTAATTGACGTATCTTCAGACAAAATCGTAGAAACAGCAAAAAGAACTGACGCTAAAGTAGCCGGACCTATTCCTTTACCTACAAAAAGACGTATATATTGCGTTTTGCGTTCACCCCACGTAGATAAAAAATCTCGTGAACATTTTGAAATGAGAACTCATAAACGTATTATCGATATATACGAGCCCACTCAACAGACAGTTGAAGAATTAGGCAGATTAGACCTGCCGGCTGGCGTAGATATTGAAGTTAAACTGTAATTAACTTTTGACAACTAAATAAGCATTATGCATTGTAATGTGAACTGCGACCGGGTTGGGGCTGAACATTAAAGAGCTCAGGCTTTTATGTAACAAACTCAATGACGGGACAGCCGAAAGGTTGTAGAGGTGAAAATCCTCAAATTAGGTAAAGATTAGCAAGACGTAGCGCTCGCAAGAGAAAATGCAATCCCGAAACAGGGGCAGAATATTGTCTGCACCAAGTAGGGTGAGCAAGAAAGGTAGAATATGACACTAGGTGTAATAGGTAAAAAACTTGGAATGACACAAATCTTTGATGAACAAGGTTTGGCTATTCCCGTAACTGTAATCAAAGTAGACCCGATTGTTGTTACTCAGGTAAAAACTGTTGAAACAGACGGCTACAACGCAATTCAAGTTGGAACAATTGCAGCTAAAGAAAAACACTTAACAAAAGCTGAAATCGGCCACTTCAAGAAAAATAACCTTGAAAACTTCAGACACCTTCAAGAATTCAGAGTTGATAATCCTCAAGACTACAAAGTAGGCGATAAAATCGAATTATCGGTACTTGATAACGTTGAAAAAGTAGACGTAACAGGAAAATCAATCGGTAAAGGCTTCCAGGGTACAGTAAAAAGATGGAATTTCTCAAGAGGACCTATGGGACACGGTTCTAAAAACCACAGAGAACCGGGTTCAATCGGTGCAGGTACAACTCCGTCACGTGTTATCAAAGGTAAAAGAATGGCTGGTAACATGGGTAATGAAAGAGTTACTATTACTAAATTGAAATTAGTTAAAGTTGATGCTGCTAACAGCTTAGTATTAGTAAAAGGTTCGGTACCCGGATGCGAAGGCAGATTGGTAACAATCGTTCCTACAAGAACTAAATGGAATGCGTAAGTAAATATACAAACCGATTTTGCCATATAAAACGATTAAAATAATCGAAAGGGGTAAACGGTAATAATAAAGGAAAAAAACATGTCAAAAGAAATATTAAGTACAAATGGAGAAAAATTAGGCGAAATTACATTGAATGAGAATGTTTTCGGTGTAGAACCTAATTTGCACGTAATGCACTTAGCATTAAGAAGACAATTAAATAATGCGCGTCAAGGTTCAGCTTGCGCCAAAACAAGAGCAGAAGTTTCAGGCGGCGGTAAAAAACCCTGGAAACAAAAAGGCACAGGCAGAGCAAGAGCAGGTTCTTTACGTTCACCGTTATTTGCAGGCGGTGGCGTAATCTTTGGACCAAAACCGAGAAGCTATGCTTTCAATATGCCGCAAAAAGCAAGACAGTTAGCTATCAAATCAGCATTGTCAGCAAGAAGCGAGCAAATGGTTGTAGTTAAAGACTTCTCTGCAATCACTGAACCTAAAACAAAATTGATGGTTAGTGCATTAAAATCATTAAACGTAACAGGTAAAATTTTAATCGTTGCAGATGTTAAAGCTGAAGAAAACAAAAATTTAGAATTATCAGCAAGAAACATTCCAAGCGTAAAAATTATTTTACCTTCAAACCTTAACGTAAAAGATTTACTGGAAGCTGATTCTGTTGTAATTACCGAATCTGCTGTTAACGATATAACAGAAAGGCTGCAATAATGAGTAAAGCAAGAACAAATACGGAAAAATTATATGATGTAATTAAAAAACCTATCATAACTGAAAAGTCTGTAGGTGCTACAACTCTCGGTCAATACACTTTTGAAGTTGTAAAAGACGCAACAAAAGTTGAAATTGCTCAAGCTGTAGAATTAGCTTTTCCGGGAAGAAAAGTTAAAAAAGTAAGAACAGTTTACATGCCATCTCATGAAAAAAGAATGGGATACAAATTCGGCAGAACTGATTCTTCTAAAAAAGCCATCGTAACAATCGAAGGCGACCCGATTGAAGAACTTATCGGTGCTTAATCGGAATTAAGGGGCGTCGAATAGGCACAAGTCCCGTAAAAAGTACAAAGCCAACCAAAGGAGAAAATTAAAAATGGCAATTAGAAAAATAAATCCGACATCTCCGGGCCAAAGAGGGATGACAAAAAGTGATTATCAAGAAATCACTTGCACAACTCCTGAAAAATCATTGTTAAAATCATTGAAAAAAACAGCAGGAAGAAATAATACAGGTAGAATTACATGTCGTCACAAAGGCGGCGGTGTAAAAAGAACTTACCGTATAATAGATTTCAAACGTGAAAAATTCGGCGTACCTGCAACAGTTAAAACTATTGAATACGATCCGAACAGAAACGTTAGAATTTCATTAGTCTATTACGCAGACGGTGAAAAAAGATATATTTTAACACCGGAAGGCTTAAACGTAGGCGACGTAATCGTAAGCGGACCGGAAGCTCCTGTACAGACAGGGAATGCGCTTCCGCTTGAATTAATTCCGTTAGGTACAATAGTTCATAATATAGAACTTACACCCGGTCGTGGCGGCGTTATGGTAAGATCTGCAGGTAATGCAGCTCAAGTTATGGCTAAAGAAGGTAACTACGTTACAATAAAACTTCCGTCATCAGAAATGAGAATGGTAAGAAAAGAATGTATGGCAACAATCGGTACATTAGGCAACGCAGAATTCAAAAACTTATCTATCGGTAAAGCCGGAAGAAAACGTTACCTCGGTATCAGACCAACAGTCCGCGGTGTTACAATGAACCCTTGCGATCACCCGCACGGTGGTGGTGAAGGTAAAACAGGTCCCGGCGGACACCCGAAAACACCTTGGGGTAAACCGGCTCTTGGTCATAAGACAAGAAAAGCAGGAAAAGCTTCTGATAAATTAATCGTTAGAAGAAGAAAAAAATAAGAAATAACTAATATAGGCAATGGGGCATAACGCCCCGTAAGCCCTTGAACCAATAAGGAGAAAATATTAATGGCACGTTCATTAAAAAAAGGTCCATATGTAGAAGAAGCTCTACAAAATAAAATCGCAAAAATGAATGCAAACTCTGAAAAGAAAGTTATAAAAACTTGGTCAAGAGCATCCATGATTGTACCTGATATGTTAGGACACACAATCGCGGTTCACAACGGAAAAACTCACGTACCAGTTTATGTAACTGAACAAATGATCGGACACAAATTAGGCGAGTTTGCACCGACAAGATTATTCAAAGGACACGCAGGCTCTGATAAGACTGCTAAACGTAAGTAACGCAATTAAAAGAATAAGGAAATAAAAAAAATGGAAGCTAAAGCAAGACAAACAGATATTAAAATGACAGCCAGAAAACTTCGCAGAGTAATCAATGAAGTTAGAGGAAAATCTGTCGTTGAAGCTCAAGATATGTTGCGTTTCATGCCTTATTTTGCTGCAAGAGTGGTTGAAAAGAACTTGAAAGCCGCTGTTGCAAATGCACAAGAAAAATATGGCGTAGGTGCTGAATCTTTAAAGGTTTCTGAAATCTTTGCAGACGAAAGCGTTACATATAAAAGAGCAAGAACAAGAGCGCAAGGTCGTATGTACAAAAGGCTAAAACGCACTTCTCACTTAACATTAAAAGTAAGTGATATAAAGTAGTAGTAATAACAAAAGGTAAATAAAATGGGACAAAAAACACATCCAAAAGGATTTAGAATCGGGATAATTCAACCCTGGGTAAGCACATGGTTTGCTAAGGTTAAAGATTATGGCGCATTCGTAGCAGAAGACGCTAAAATAAGAAAATTTATTAAGAAAAAACTTTATGCTGCAGGTGTTTCTAAGATTTTAATCGCCAGAAAAGCCCAAAATACAACAGTTACTGTTGTAACAGCAAAACCCGGTATTGTTGTTGGCCGCGGCGGTCAAGGTATTGATGACTTAAAAAAAGAAGTTTCTAAATACATTGGCAAACCTATCATCATCAATGTTGTAGAAGTTGCAAGAATTGATGCTGATGCACAACTTGTAGCAGAAGCTATTGCGCAGCAATTAGAAAAACGTGTTGCATTCAGACGTGCAATGAAACAAGCTATGCAGCGCACAATGAGAGCCGGTGCTCAAGGTATTAAAGTTATGGTATCAGGCCGCTTGGGCGGAGCTGAAATTGCTCGTTCAGAATGGGCTAAAGAAGGAAGAATTCCTCTTCAAACACTTCGTGCTGATGTAGATTACGGTTTCACTGAAGCTGATACTATTATGGGTAAAATCGGTGTTAAAGTTTGGATTTTCAAAGGCAACTTAATGCCGGGTGAAAAAGCAGACCAGAACATCAAAGCAAAAAGCGGTAAAGAAGGTTCTGAAAAAGGCGGCAGACGCCCCAGACGCAGAATTGCTTCTACAGAAGAAGCTTAACCGCCAGTAAATAAGTTAGAAAAACTAAATGGAGTAAAATAAAATGTTACAGCCTAAAAAAACTAAATACCGCAAAATGATGAAAGGCAGAATGAAAGGCACAGAAACCAGAGGAACACAATTAGAATTTGGCGGATATGCAATTCAAGCTGTTGAACCCGGCTGGATTACCAGCAGACAAATCGAGGCTGCACGTCGTGCAATGACTCGTGAAATCAAACGTGGCGGTAACGTTTGGATTAAAATATTCCCTGATAAACCGATTACTGCAAAACCTGCAGAAACTCGTATGGGTTCAGGTAAAGGTAACTTGGAATACTGGGTAGCAGTTGTTAAACCGAACAGAATTCTTTTTGAACTTGATTATTTCGACAGAAATGTTGCAGTTCACGCATTAGAATTAGCTGCTCAGAAACTGCCTATTAAAGTTAAAATTGTTGAAAAAGCAAAATTAGAAACTAAATAAGGAATTATAAAATGAAATTAGATGAAATGCGCGAAAAAACAGTAGACGAGCTGCAAAGTGCAATAGTTGATTGGAAAAAAGATTTGTTTAATTACAAATTACAGCTTTCAACTCATAAATTAGAAAACACAGCGTTGATTTCTAAAACAAAAAGACTTATAGCTCAAGCTAAAACAATTATTAAAGAAAAGGCTAACGCATAAGGAGAAAAACATGCCTAAGAAAGAAAAACAAGGTGTTGTAATCAGCAACAAAATGGATAAAACAATTGTAGTTAAAGTAGCTGACTACGAACCGCACCCAAAATACAAAAAAATTATTGAATCAAATAAAAACTACAAAGCTCATGACGAAGGCAACATTTGCAATGAAGGCGATATCGTAAGAATTGTTGAATCAAGACCTATTTCAGGTGACAAACGCTGGACATTGGCTGAAGTAGTTGAAAAAGCAAGATAGTAAAATATCTTACTGTCAACATTACCACTGTGTAATGAGAGGACAAAACGTAAAACATTCTTTAAAAAATAAAGGAAAAGAAAAATGATACAACAAGAAACTAGACTAGAAGTAGCAGATAATACAGGTGCAAAAGAACTTTTATGCATTCGCGTAATGGGAAGTTCAAATAAAAAATTTGCTGCGGTAGGCGACGAAATCGTTGCAGCAGTAAAAGATGCTAACCCTAATATGCCTGTAAAAAAATCTGAAGTTGTTAGAGCTGTTGTAGTAAGAACAAAAGCTGATATCAAACGTGCAGACGGATCAGTTATCAGATTTGATGAAAATGCGGCAGTAATAATCAATAAAGACGGTAACCCGCGCGGAACACGTGTTTTCGGACCTGTTGCCCGTGAATTAAGAGACAAAGGATATATGAAAATAGTTTCTTTGGCTCCAGAAGTTATTTAGTTCTAGACTTGCTCAAAGCTAGTCGTAGAAATAAATAATCCCGTGCTTGACACGGGATCTCCTGAAAAGAAAACAAAAAACAAAAGGAATAACAAAATGACTAAGAAAAAATTGCATGTAAAAAATACTGACAGAGTAATGATTATTGCAGGCAAAGATAAAGGCAAAGACGGTAACATTAAAAAAGTTAACGTTGCCAAAGGAACTGTAACAGTTGAAGGTTTAAATATGGTTACTAAAGCCCAAAAACCTCAACCGATGGCAGGTATCCAGGGCGGCTTAATCAAAGTTGAAGCTCCTGTTGACGCTTCCAACGTAATGGTTATTTGCCCCGCTTGCGAAAAACCGACAAGGATCAAACACGAAGTCGTTGACGGCAAAAAAGTTCGTGTTTGTAAAAAATGTGGTGAACAATTAGATGCAAAATTATAATATTTCTATATTTATAGTATAATATTATTGCATCGTAGAATTAAGGAAATACGAAAATGACAACTAAAACCAAAAACTTAAAAGCAAAATATCAAGAAGAAGTAATTCCTGCATTAAAGGAAAAATTCGGATATAAAAATATTAACCAGGTTCCGAAGCTTCACAAGATTGTTTTGAATATGGGTGTTGGAGAAGCTTCTCACAACTCTAAAATTGCAGAAGCAATCGAAGCTCAATTGACTAAAATTGCAGGTCAAAAATGTGTAGTTACAAAAGCTAAAAAATCAATCGCATCTTATAAGTTAAGAGAAGGTATGCCGGTTGGTGCAATGGTTACATTGCGCGGTGAAAGAATGTATGACTTCTTGCAAAAACTTATTTGTGTAGTATTGCCTCGTATTCGTGACTTTAGAGGTATTTCTCCTAAAAGTTTCGACGGCCGCGGAAACTATACTTTAGGTTTGAAAGAACAAGCACTATTCCCTGAAATTACTTATGAAGAAGTTGATTTGGTTAAAGGTATGAACGTATCAGTAATCACTACAGCTGAAACTGATGATGAAGCTCGTGAATTATTGAAATTATTGGGAATGCCTTTCAAAGGGATGAACAAATAGGAGCGCAGCCGCTCCACCCGCCAATCAGGTTTTGTATAATAATTTACAAGATTTGAAAGCATAAGAAGGAGTGTAACAGCTCCGCCCGTATTCGGGTTTTGCATAATAAAAATAACAAACAAAAAAGGAGAAATTCATGGCTAAAAAAGCGATGATAAACAAAGAACTAAGACGCGAAAAACTTGTTGCAGCAGGTAAATACCCTGCAGTAAGATTGCATAACAGATGCAGCATTTGCGGCAGACCTCACGGTTTCCACAGAGATTTCGGTCTTTGCAGAATTTGTTTAAGAAAAATGGCTCACGAAGGTTTACTTCCGGGCGTAACTAAAGCAAGCTGGTAGGCACGTGCACTGCACCCGATTATTAGGGTATGTAATCATTAACCGCCAGTTAACTTAAACATAACAATATATAAAATATACCAAAGGACCGAGGGATGCGGTCTTTTTTGGTATATTATGGTTAACATTTATTAACCCCTGCTTGCAATTTGTAACAGGTCATGTTAAATTAAGTATGTCAGACTGTCGGAAGACGTCCGCAAATAAGTCGGGCAAATATTAATCCGATAAGTGACGGGTAGTATGGATACTGCCGATAATAATATAATTCGGCAAGTCCGCAAGAGTAAAGGAAAAAACTATGTCAATGACAGATCCTATAGCAGATATGCTAACAAGAATCAGAAACGCTAATATGGTTTCTCACCCATCAGTTGAAATGCCGTCTTCTAAATTGAAAGTTCAATTGGCTAAATTGTTAAAAGAAGAAGGTTTCATTACTGATTACAACGTTAAAGAAGACGGGAAATTTAAAGTTTTAGAAATTACTTTAAAATATGATGCTAAAAACAAACCTGTCATCACTAAATTAGAAAGAATTTCTAAACCCGGTTTAAGAAACTACAGTAAAGCTAAAAATCTTCCTAAAGTATTAGGCGGTATGGGCATCGCTATTGTTTCAACAAGCAAAGGTCTTTTAACAGACAGAAAAGCCCGTAAAGAAAACATCGGCGGTGAAGTTCTTTGCTACGTTTACTAGAAAATTAAGTGGTCTATTGCAATGTAAACCACATTTTATGATAAGCTTAAGTATAATTGGTAGAAAAACTTAAGATATGTAGAATATACCCAAAGGAGAAAATAAATGTCACGTATTGGTAAAAAACCTATTGAAATCCCACAAGGGGTTGAAGTAAAAATAGAAGGTCATACTGTTACTGTAAAGGGGCCTCACGGAACTGAAGTTGTTGAAGTTCGTCCGGAAATTGAAGTAAAAGTTGAAGATAATCACATCGTACTTTCTAAAGTAGGAGATTCCAGAGAAACTGATGCTTTATACGGTTTGTCTAGAACTTTAGTTGCTAACGCTGTTCACGGTGTTAAAGAATTATTCGAAAAGAAATTGGAAATCCAGGGTGTTGGTTATCGTGCCAACATGGAAGGTAAAAACTTAAACTTAGCTTTAGGTTATTCTCACCCTGTTGTTGTTGAACCGCCTGAAGGTATTACAATTTCTGTTGAAGCTAACACTAAAATTTCAGTAAAAGGAACAAACAAACAAACAGTAGGTGATGTTGCAGCATTCATCAGATCTAAACGTCCTCCTGAAGTTTATAAAGGAAAAGGTGTAAGATATGAAGGCGAACACATCAGACGTAAAGCCGGTAAAGCTGGTAAAAAATAAGAGCGTAGCCGCTCCACCCGCCAATTAAGCTTTGTATAAACTTTTGAGGCGGTAACGCTAAAGAAGGAGCGTAAAAACTCCAAGCCATATTGAAGCTTTGTATAATGCGCACATATGGAGATATTACATGTGAAGGGTGAATAGCCCGCTAAAACAGGTAAATTGAAAGGAATAAAAAAATGATTAAACAAGAAAACAGAAAACCAAGAATACAAAAAAGACATAAGTCTATCAGAGTTAAATTATCAGGAACGGCTGAATTCCCGAGATTAGCTGTTTACAGAAGTACTAAACACATTTATGCTCAATTGATTGACGATGTTAATCATGTAACATTGGCATCAGCTTCTTCTAACGACAAAGAGTTAAAAGAAAAATTAGCTCACGGCGGAAACATTGAAGCAGCTAAAGTTGTCGGTGAAGCAATTGCTAAAAAAGCAAAAGTTAAAGGCATCGAATGTGTTGTATTTGACCGCGGCGGTTTCTTATATCACGGTCGTGTAGCAGCTTTGGCTGATGCAGCCAGAGAAGCAGGCTTAATGTTCTAGGAGCGCAGCCGCTCCACCCGCCCAAATTAGGTTTTGTATAAACTTATCAGGCAGAATAAAAAGGAGCATAGGCGCATATAACATAAATAAAAAAGACAGAGTGTAAAGCCTCTGTCTTTTTTAATGCTTAAAAAATAATTAAGTATTTCCGGTTTTGATATTTTTTATATTATTATAGATTTAGGAGATATTTAAAATGGAATATAAAGATTATTATGATATATTAGGCGTAAAGCGTGATGCTTCAGATTCTGAGATTAAGTCGGCATACAGAAAACTTGCACGTAAATACCACCCTGATGTTAATAAAACTAAAGAGGCTGAAAGTAAATTTAAAGATATTAATGAAGCCTATGAAGTATTAGGGGACAAACAAAAAAGGCAAAGATATGACAGTTTAGGTTCTAACTGGCAGGGCGGTCAAAGTTATACTCCGCCTCCCGGATTTGAACAATTTGGTTTTGGCGGCGGACAAGGCGGTTATCAGAGCTACAGCTTTAACGGACAGGACTTAGGCGGTTTCTCTGACTTTTTCAGTTCATTATTCGGTGATATGATGGGTGCAAGAGCCGGAGCACAGGGAATGAATTTTGGCGGATTTGATTTTGGCGGCGGAGCACAACAGACTTCCTCATCAAGAAGACGGCAGCAACAGGCTCCAAAGTCGGAGGATCTTGATGTAACAATGAATTTGAATGTTACTGTCAAAGACATATTCGATCAAAAACCTGTAACTGTAAAGTTTAATAATCTTGACCGCTGTACTAAATGCTCGGGTAACGGCGGTTATTGCAGTGAATGCGGCGGGACAGGTTTCAAATCAGAACCGAAATCTATTAAAGTTAAACTTCCCCCAAATATTACCGAAGGTCAAAAAGTAAGGATTAAAGGAGAAGGAAAATCAGATTCTTACGGAAGAAAAGGAGATTTATACCTTATTGTTAATATTAAAGATAAAGAATATGAAGTCAGCGGTGCTGATTTAACGAAAGAAATAGAAATTACACCTCCCGAAGCGGTTCTGGGCGTAAAAAAAGAAATAGAAACTCTTCATGGAAAAATAAGCATAAAAATACCGCCAAAAACCTCATCGGGTCAATCTTTAAGATTAAAAGAACTCGGCTTGCCAAAAAAAGGCGGCGGATACGGAAATCTTAATGCAAAGATTAAGATAGTTATCCCAAAAACGTTGTCAGACAAGCAAATAGACCTTTACAAAAAACTTTCGGAATTATAAAAAAAGAAGGCATAAAGCCTTCTTTTTTTACCAATCCATTTCCCATCCGTTGCCGATCAGGTAACCTATGCCGTCAATATCATCGTCACCGCGCGCACAGCCTTCATCCCAGTCATATTGTCTTTGAGCTTCTAATGAACCTCCATTAGGACAGTTTGCACCATTTTTTTTACAATCAGGATGCAATTTAAAACCATCTACAGTTGCATCTGAATAATAAAACATCCTCCAATAATCTCTGCAGCCTATATTAGGTCCCTTTCTGCCATTAGTATCGACATATATGTATCCTTCTCCGGTACCTGCATTACCCGAGAAATAGCCCATACAGAAACTAGCTCCGCTAGCCAGAGAGAAACATCGTGAAGGCTGCCCTCTGCCCGCTGCAATAACTGTTCCGTTTAATGATTTATATTCGTCGGCAAAACAAGGCTGAGGTTTGTCCCCACAATCTTGAACAACTTTAAAGTAATTTTTTACAAAAGGATTAACGGATACATCAAAATCTGAATTATTCAATTTGGTCTCATTAATACCTACTGCATTATTATCCGTTAAAAACATAGACAATGCCTGCTGCATTTCATTATAGAATTTATGTGCCTGTGCTACATAAGTCTTTTTTTGATGATTTTGCATTAAAGTCGGAACAGTCATTGCCGACACAACACCGATAATTCCTAAAGTAACTAAAACCTCTGCAAGTGTAAAACCTTTTTTCATAATTAAAACTCCAATATTATAGTGACTTCTTACATCACTATTATAACAGAGTTCACGATTTTTACAACCCCTTAAAAACAGGTTCAGAAGCCCTGAAACGCCCCCCCCCCAACAGTTTGAAATCTTTTCATTTTTGCTCCTTTCTTTTTTAATATTATAGCATATTCTTATTCAAACTTCAATAAACTCAATAAACCATTGACAACATTGCAGATTAAACGGAAAATAAAAGCTATGGGGGATATTTTGTATGACTAAAGAAACTTTTTTACACGAAAAACATGTTAATCTTGATGCCAAAATGGTTGACTTTGCAGGCTGGCATATGCCTGTACAGTATACGTCAATTATTGAAGAACACAAAACTGTCAGAGAAAAAGTCGGATTATTTGACGTTTCTCATATGGGAGAAGTTTTTGTTTCCGGGAAAGATGCACTTGAATTTCTTAATAAAATTGTTCCCCAGAATATTTCCAAACTCAATTATGAAAAAGCGGTATACTGTCAGCTTCCGAATAAAAACGGCGGTTTAATAGATGACTTGATTATATATAAACTTGGTATTTTAGAATACCTTGTAATTTGTAATGCATCAAGAATTGACGAAGATTTAAACTGGATGGTAAGAAACAGTAAAGGTTTTGACGTAAAAATCGACAATCGCTCGCACGAATTTTCTCTGCTTGCGGTACAAGGTCCCCTTGCTGATACTTTAATGCGCAAAATGGGGTTAACAACAAATCAGGAATCATTTACAATTAAACCTGCAAAGATAGCAGGAATTAAAGTTTTAGTTTCACGTACAGGCTATACCGGTGAAGACGGTTATGAAATTCTTGTTGAAAACCGCCATTCAGAATATCTCTGGGATAAAATTCTCGAGGATGGTCAAGAATTCGGGATAAAACCGATTGGTCTGGGTGCACGTGATACATTGAGACTTGAAGCTGCATTACATTTGTACGGTAATGATTTAGACGAAAATACAACACCGATTGAAGCAGGTTTAAGCTGGTCTGTCCCGAAAGATAAAGAAGATAATTACAATGGAAAAGATGTTATAACAGAACAGATTAAAAACGGCACAAAGAAAAAACTGGTCGGCTTAAAGATGCTCGACAAGGCAATTGCAAGACATGAATATGAAGTTTATAAAGACGGTGAAAAGATAGGAATAATTACAAGCGGCGGTCCTTCTCCGATGTTAGGCGCAAATATTGCCCTTGCTTATGTAAAAAATGATAAAGAAATTTGCACAGGCTCCATCGTTCAGGTTATGATAAGAGAAAAACTTCACGATGCCGAAATTGTAAAAAGACCGTTTATTGAAAAAAGAAATAAAATAAAACTATAACAACAAAAAGGAGAAATAAATGAGTATTACAGAAAAAATTTTATGTTCTAAATCTCACGAATTCTTGTTAGATAATGGAGATAACACATTCACTATAGGTTTAACAGATTATGCCGTAGAACAACTCGGTGACATCGTTTTTTTAGAGCTTCCCGAAACAGGTGCAGAATTTAAAAAAGGCGAAACTTTTGCAACTGTTGAATCTGTTAAAGCCGCATCTGAAATTTATATGCCGGTAAGCGGTAAAATTATTGAAATAAATGAAGAAGCAGCAAATTCTCCGGAAATTTTAAATGAGGACAGTTATGAAAAAGGATGGCTTGTAAAAGTTGAAGCAACAGGTGATACAGCTGCCGAACAAAGCGACCTTTTAGAATATAACGATTATAAAGAAGAATTGGAATAATATATGAAAAATTTTTTAGTACATACCGATGAAGTGAAAAGAGAAATGCTTGAAAGTATTAATGTTTCAAGCGTTGAGGATTTATTTAGACAAATTCCGCAAAAAGCCCGTATGGAAAAACTCGGCTTTAAAAATCCTTTAAGCGAAATGGAAGTTCAAAAACGGATTAAATCTCTTGCAAAAAAGAACAATGCGGATTATGTAACGTTTTTAGGCGCAGGGGCTTACAACAAGTTTATTCCGGCGTGTATTTCACAGGTTGCAAACAGATTTGAATTTCTCACGGCATATACCCCGTACCAGCCTGAAATCTCACAGGGGACACTTCAAGTTATGTACGAATTCCAGACAATGATTTGCAGACTTACGGGAATGGATATTTCTAACGCAACAATGTACGATGCTGCAAGCGCATGCGCAGAAGCCGTATTGATGGCAGTAAGAATTTCAAAGAAAAATAAAGTTCTTGTATCACAAAATTTAAATCCCGAATATATTGATGTAATAAAAACTTACTGTTGGGCAAATGAAATCGAATTAAATCTTTTTGATGAACTGCCTGAAGAAACAAAGGATTATGCTTGTGTTCTTATCCAAAACCCTGATTTTTACGGGGAAATAACAGAGATTACAAGACCTGACTGTCTGCTTGCGGTTTGTGTTGAAATATCATCTTTAGGAATTCTTAAGCCTCCTTCAGATGCCGATATTGTTGTCGGGGATATTCAAACTCTTGGTATTCCTATGGAGTTTGGCGGTCCGCATGCAGGATTTATCGCATGTAAAGAAAAATTCATGCGTCAAATTCCGGGGCGACTTGCAGGAAGAACCGTTGACGCTGACGGAAATCCTGCATACTGTCTGACTATCCAAACAAGAGAGCAGCATATTAAACGTGAAAAAGCTACCAGCAACATTTGTTCAAATCAGGCTTTAATGGGACTTTGCGCAACTTTATACTTAACACTGCTGGGTGAAGAAGGCTTCAGGCAGGCATCATACCTTTCTGCCAAAAGAGCGCATCAATTATCTGAAAAACTTGCAGAAAAAGGTATTAAAACATTAAACAAACAGTTCTTTAACGAGTTTGTAATTGAAGTTAAAGATGCAGATAACCTGCTTTCTAAACTGAAAGAAAACGGAATTATCGGCGGATTGAAACTTGATGAGCAAAAAATTCTTGTTGCCGCAACCGAAATGAATACAGACGAAGATATTCAAGCATATGTTAAAAGTATTTAAGCTTCTTTAAATGTATTATAAAACACCGTAAATGCTTTTTTAGGAGTATCAAATTTTTTAACAGAACATCCCTTCACAAGGTACATATGCTCGTCTGTTTCCACCATTAGGTTAATTCTTTTTCTTGAAGCATGCCATTTCATAACAAAATTAGAAATTTTATCATCAGGATTTGAAAGCTTAATTTCAATTAATCCGTTAACCTGCGCTACAGTCGGACGTTTAACCTGTTTTTCATCCACATAAACAGTAGCAAAATTTTGTTTTACTTCAGGCGGATTATCAATCTTTGCTTTAAAAGACAAATTTGTTTCTAATTCCATAATAATAACATCTTGCATACTCAGTCCTTAAGATTATTTCTTAAAAAAGTAACTGGGCGATACGTGACTCGAACACGTGACCCCCACAACGTCAATGTGGTGCGCTACCAACTGCGCTAATCGCCCGAATAAACTCTCAATTTTCAACATATTTATTATATCATAAAATATTAAAAATGCATAGCATCAACTTGTTTTAGCATTGATTGAATATCTTTCAAAAGTTCAGCTTCTATGAATATCAACTCCTGCTTTGTATAATCTTCATTTTCATATTTAACTCTTGCAAGTTTTGACATTACTATCTTATTGAAAGTCAAATAGTTTGACGCAAATTCTATAATATCAACAGCTCTGTAGGGGACTGCGCTGTCATGGAGCCTTAAAACCGATCTGAATATTACAAGAAGCGTTTTTATAACATGGTCTAAAACCTTTTTCATTTCTTTGTCAGATTTGATATTCATTAAGAAATTATTTTTATATTTCAAGAGAAGATTTTTCAGTTCAGCTTCACACTGCAGGCGTAAAAAGTATTTATTAACACAAATTGACGAAACCAAATCTTCACCGAATATTAGCCTGTAATTTTCTTTAATATCAGCATATTCAACAGCATAAACATCAAAAGAAGAATACCATTCATCTCTGTTCATAACAACGGGAATAGGGTTTTTAGCCTTAACCCATTTTTGTACCGGTTTCGATATGGCATACAAATTTTCAGCGGTTAACTGATTTGTGACTATCATAAGGTTAAGGTTATTTTTGGCATCTTCAACATTCGCCTTTGAGCCGAATGCAATAACAGACAGAAGATTGTCACCTAAATTACCTTTTAATTCATCAATAAATTTATCGAGATTTTTCATTTTTACCCCCTTTTTCTACCAGCTTCCCGAACAGCCGCAGCCGCCAAAGCCTCCGCCGCCTCCAAAACCGCCGAAACTACCTGAATTAAACCGTCTACTGCGGGGAGAAAATATTGCGAGTATAATAGCTAACGGATAAAACCACCATGGACGGTAACTTCGACTTCTTGTATGATGTGAAGAGTGCTCGGATGAATATATCTGCGGCGGGCAGTTTCCCTGAGTAGTAAGCGTTACCCTCTCTACTTGTGCAACAGTTTCCGCTAGCACATAAGCCCCTCTTGCAATTCCATTTGCATAATCATTTTGTTTATAATAAGGCAAAATATCTTTATCCCTGATATTTTCCAATGTGTTCATACTTATTTTATTTTCAAGTCCTGTACCAAGTTCTATTCGCATTTTGCGTTCATTTGGTGCAGTTAAAAACACCATGCCGTTATTTTTGCCTACAGCACCAAGTTTATAAGAACGTCCGATATCAAGAGCAACATCTTCTACACTTCTGCCGCTAAGCGAAGGCAAAGTTACCACAACTAAATCCGCTCCTGATTTTTTTTGCAAATCCCAAAGCGTCATATTCAAATCATTTTTAACCTGTGGAGAAAGCAAATTTGCTTCATCCGCGATAAATCCTGTAAATTTCAAGGTTATTGCATCGGCAGATGCCACGCTTAAAATTAATAACCCGAAAATCAATAACCAACACCTTTTCAACATAAAAAAATACTAGCATTGATTATATATTTTGTCAATATTTTTTATAAACTACTTTTTAGCAGCCTTATTTACCTTACTAAAATGTGACATTAATTTTCCAAGGCCATTACGCATTTTTATAAAATAGTTGGCTTCATTAGCTCTGTTTATTACGGGTTCTGTCATAACAGCTCTATCTTTGCTATGTATATTAATAATTTTAATATTACGTACAGGAGGCTTTAAACTCACAGGTCGTAAGGCCGAATCTATAGTAGATACCGGATTGTTAGATATCCCAAAAATTTTTCCCATAATTACCCCATTTTTAATTAAAAAAGGCGACACCCAGATTCGAACTGGGGGATAAGAGCTTTGCAGGCTCCTGCCTTACCACTTGGCCATGTCGCCGTCCTCGTTTCTATATAATACGAAATACATGAAATAATGTCAAGATAATATTTACTAAACACCAGGATATCTTTCAATGTAAACAGTATCTCCATTAGACATAATTTGTTTTGCGGCAACAGCGGGGTGAATACTTCCTCCAAGCTCAGTTGATGGGAATTGCGACTGTCTTTCGGCTGCTGAACGAACAATTAAAATAGAAGGGCCGTCAAAGCTAAACTTTTCTTTGCTTCCTCTTCAATTTTACTTGCATGCATATTATATACAGCTTGTTTTTGTGTAAGTTTTGTCTGCATACCCCCGTAATCTGAGTATACTTTTTTTGAAGAAAAAAGCTTAAATCCGTATAAATGCTTATTTTCAGTTTCTCTAACAATTTTAGAACCGTCTTTTTGCACATAGCAGAAACAGTCTTTATCTAAATTTTTCTGCAACAGTGCTAATGAATTTCCAAAGTAACGGTTTTGATATACAGGATTTCCACAGGCTCTTTCCATTTGTGAAATTTGCTTATTTGCATATCTGCCGGTCTGCGATAAAGAATTTAAAAATTTTACAAATCTGTTAACTTTAACTGTCATATTACATATAAATACACAACAAAATATTTTTTGCTAAAAAGTTTATATTTTATAAGATAGAAGTCAATTAGTCAAATTCAAACAACAATTTAACAGGTATATCAAGAGCATTTGCTATTTTAATCAGAGTTTTCAAACCGGGTTTATTAATATTCACCTCAATCTTTCCAAGATAATCCAGACTTATTCCGCATTTTTCAGCCAACTTTTCTTGTGTAAGAGAGGCTTTTTCACGTAAATATTTTATTCTTCTGCCTAAATTAATGTATAACTCTTGTTCATCCATTTGACAATATTACTGAACATAGTCATACAATTTTACTGGATTATACTCAGTAAAATAAATCAGAAAAATTTTGTATAATAACAAAAAATGACAGAATGTGGAGTTATAAATATGAAAAATTTATCAGCATTTACATTGGCAGAAGTACTGATTACACTCGGAATAATCGGAGTTGTTGCGGCATTGACTTTGCCCTCTCTCGTTGGAAATTACAAGAGAAAGGTCACGGCAAATAAAGTAAAAAAATTTTATTCAGTAATGTCACAAGCGACCGGCAGAGCTATTGCAGAAAACGGTTCTATGGAGTACTGGGACGGTTTTTCATCACACCATAACGGCAAAGAAATGCAGCAATGGTTTAACAAATATTTAAAACCATATTTAAATATTGCAGATGAATGGATAGGTAAAGATGAAGAAAGCGGAAACGAAAGTCTATTTATAGTTATGTCAGACGGCGGGATTGTTCTTTTTACAAACTGGGCAGGAAGTTCTCCTGATATAGATGATGAAACAGGAGAAGATCAAAACAATTCTAAAGATTATTACAATGGACTTATTCATGTTGCATACTTAACTAATGCAAAAGCAATAAAAAAAGAAGATAGAAAGTCATGTGTTAATTCATTTTCTTTTCTTTTTTACAGCCCTTTAAAAAAACAATACTACTTTCAGCCATACGCGTATCAAGCAGATACACCGGAAAAATATAAACGTGATTTTTTTCTCAAACAAATAAAATCAGGTAACACTCAATATTGTACAGCATTAATGATGATGGACGGCTGGGAAATCAAAGATGATTATCCATTCGGCTATAAATATTAAAAAAGAACTGCTCTAATCAGAGCAGTTCTTTTTATAATTTTCTTTAAGCTTATTTGCTCGGGTAGTAATCTCTTACAATACCTTCAAAAGCATCTTTATAAATAGCTTTAATATCTTCCATCAACGGATATGCAGGGTTTGCACCTGTACATTGATCGTCGAATGCAAGTTCTACCATTTCATCAAGTTTAGCGTTAAAGTCAGCCTCTGTTACGCCAAAGTCTTTGATAGAATTCGGAAGATTTATAGCTTTCATTAATTTTTCGACTGCCTGAATTAACAATTCTACCTTTTCATCGTCATTCTTACCGCCTAAGCCCAATTCATCAGCAATTTGACCGTATTTAGCTTTTGCGTTAGGGAACTTATATTGAGGGAATATACATTGTTTTTTCGGACAATCAACAGCATTGTATTTGATTACCTGTCTGAATAACAACGCGTTAGCCACACCGTGAGGAATGTTAAACATTGCACCCAATTTGTGAGCCATAGAGTGGCATAAGCCTAAGAAAGAGTTAGCAAACGCCATACCTGCAATAGTTGCGGCATAGTGCATTTTTTCTCTTGCTATAGGATCATTTGCGCCTTCATTGTAAGATCTTTCAAGGTATCTGAAGATTAATTTAGTTGCTTCCAATGCATTAGAATTAGTGAAGTTAGTAGCCATTGCAGATACATAAGCTTCGGTAGCGTGTACTAATGCGTCGATACCTGATGCTGCCGTTAAGCCTTTCGGCATACCGTCAACAAAGTTCGGATCAATAATTGCCATATTAGGAGTTAAAGCATAATCAGCGATTGCATATTTTACGTGAGTTTCGTCATCCGTAATGATTGCAAACGGAGTAACTTCCGAACCTGTACCTGAAGTTGTAGGAATAGCAACCATAGTAGCCTTTTTACCCAATTCAGGAATACGGCATATTCTTTTTCTGATATCCATAAATCTCATTGCGATATCTTCGAATACCGTATCAGGCTGTTCGTACAATAACCACATAATCTTAGCAGCATCCATAGGAGACCCGCCGCCTAATGAAATAATAACATCAGGTTCGTAAGGTCTGATAATTTCCATTGCCTGATTAATAGTAGACAAGGTAGGATCCGGTTTTACGTCAAAGAAGATTTGGTGGTCAATACCGACTTCATCCAATACGTTAACGATGCTGTCAACAGCTCCTGAATTGAATAAGAATCTGTCAGTAACGATGAATGCACGTTTTTTACCTTGAAGTTCGCGAAGTGCAAGATCAACTGCGCCTCTTTTGAAGTAAACTTTTGGCGGAACTTTAAACCAGAGCATATTTTCTCTCCTTTCAGCAACTGTCTTGTAGTTCAATAAGTTTTCAACACCGATGTTACCGGATACGGCGTTTTTACCCCAAGAACCGCAGCCAAGTGAAAGTGACGGTTCTAATTTAAAGTTATACAAATCACCGATACCGCCCTGAGCTGAAGGTGAATTGATTAAAACACGGCATGCAGGCATTTTTTCGGCAAATTTGTCTACTCTGTCCTGACGGCGTGTATCTGTATAAAGGTCTGCAGAATGTCCTGCACCGCCTTTTGAAACAAGTTCGTAAGTCATTTCTGTAGCATCATCGAAATCTTTTGCTCTATACATTGTTAAAATCGGAGATAATTTTTCTCTTGAGAACGGATCTTCCCAATCTACAGAAGGTCTTTCAGCCAATAAGATTTTAGCTGTTTCAGGAACTTCAAAACCTGATAATTGAGCAATTCTGTGTGCACTTTGACCAACGATGTCAGGATGTGCAGTTCCGCGTTTCGGATCAATAAACGGAAGGTCAATCATTTTCTTTTCATCAGACGGGCTTAAAAGATATGCACCTCTGTAAATAAATTCTTTCTTAACTTCTTCATAAATTTCGTCAACAACAACAACAGCCTGTTCTGAAGCACAAATCATACCGTTATCGAATGTTTTTGACATAAGAATTGAAGATACTGCCATTTTGATATCTGCAGTTTCATCAATAACAGCTGCAGCGTTACCGGGGCCTACACCTAAAGCGGGGTTGCCTGATGAGTAAGCAGCTTTAACCATTCCGGGACCGCCTGTAGCCAAAATACAAGAAATTGATTCGTGTTTCATTAACTGGTTTGATAATTCGATTGAAGGAACATCAATCCAACCGATGATATCTTCCGGAGCACCTGCTTTAACAGCTGCTTCAAGAACTAATTTAGCAGCAGCAATTGTGCAGTCTTTTGCTCTCGGGTGTGGTGAAAAGATAATTGCGTTTCTTGTTTTCAAAGCAATCAAAGATTTAAAAATTGCAGTTGAAGTCGGGTTAGTTGTTGGGACAATACCTGCGATTACGCCGAGGGGTTCTGCAACAACTTTGATACCGTTCATTTTGTCTTCTTTGATTATTCCGCAAGTTTTTGCGTTTTTGTGTTTGTTATAAATGTATTCAGAAGCAAAATGGTTTTTGATAATTTTATCTTCAAGCACGCCCATACCTGTTTCGGCAACAGCCATTCTTGCAAGAGGTATACGGGCTTTGTCAGCAGCGGTAGCTGCAGCTTTGAAGATTGCATCAACTTGTTCTTGTGTGAAAGTTGCATAAATCTTTTGAGCTTTCTTAACTCTTTCGATTAACAATTCCAATTGTTCAGCGGTTTCAACCTTATTTGAGGTGCTGTTTAAAGCTTTTTCTAGGTTTTCAACCGTTTTTTTGTTTTTTGTTGTCATATATGTATCTCCTTTTGTAAAATTTATCTTGGCTGCTCGCGGTTAACGGGTCTTCGCCTGGCATCTGCAATGGCTTTACTTCGACCTCAGCTCGCAATCCGTATTCGTGATTTATTTCACAATTACATTATAAAATAAAGTTAATATAAAAGCAAGTGTATTATTTACAATCTTTATACAAATTTAATATTTCATTTATATAGAGGAAACTATTACAAATAAAATATTATATACTGTTTGTTATGAACATTTTTCAAAGAATTATTTACTTTTTTCTGGAACAGCAGGAAAAGACGCTTTCTAAGAAGCTGAGAAAACACTTAAAGGTTTCAAGCAGTAATTCCACTTCAAAAACAGTGCTTTCAAAGGGCGTAACAATGACTTTGTCAGCTGAAACAGAAAAAAACAAAGAACTTGTAAAACAAAATGTTTCTGACATAGTTAAATCCTGCAATAATACCCCTGTCAAGCTTTTAGCCTTTGTTGAAAGCAAAGGTACAAAAGTTGTTAAACTGGATAATGCTGACAAAATACTAGCAGTAATAAAAGAAGAAGAAGGACTTGTAACAGGTCTGGAAGGTTTGGAAGCATTATACATAAATATTATAACAGGCTCTGGTTTTTCCATTAAGTCTAAACCTATGTTTATAATGCGCAACGGTGCGATTGATCCTTATTATATGGTTCATCAATTTTATAAGTGGTATGCACTCCATATGGGACTTCCGGGCTTTGATTTTATGTCGCAAAAACTGTTCAAACTATCTCTAAATTCAGACGGTTCAATATTCTCAAACCTTAACCTTGATGAAATGATAGGTTTAAGAGAAGCAATAGCCAGAGATCGGGAAGCAACCGAGTTTGCGCTCGAGCTTGCAAAAGCTCAAGAAGGCGGCAAAAATGTCATTGATAAATTAAAAAATGAAGGCAGCGCAAACATATAAAAAAAAGGACAGCCTGAGCTATCCTAATTTGATGTTGCAAAACGAAAATCTTCTGTCCACGTTTTAAACCCGCCTTCCAACAGCATTACGGGATAATCGTATTCGGCAAGGATTAAACAGGCTTGCGCGCCAAGATGACACTGCTGATTATAGCTGTAAATTACAGTAATCTCATCTTTTGATAACTTTTCCGTATTATCGGCAAGTTCATCCTTTGGTATTGAAATTGCTCCGGGAATATGAGCAATCTCATAATCTTCAGCACGTCTGACATCAACAAGTTTAACCTTATTTTCGTCAAGCAGATTTTTTAACTCTATAGGTCCCAGAGTAAATGCCAAAATTTTGGAAAAGAAACACTGAGCCTTTTCAGTGTTATGCCTGATTTCTTTAATTTTTTCGTTCATAAACAAGATATCCTTTCTGTTATTACACAGAAAGGATAAATCAAGTTATAAAATAAATACTTAGCAACATGGTTATATCTATGTAGTAAGTTTTTTGGGGTAAATTTACGACATCTGCGCCGTCACAATCCATTAGCCTAAGAATGAAATATGTTTAGGGCTTTTGCTTGCTCTGTCGTAATCAGGTGAAAATAGTATATTATAAGTCTTGCGAAGCTTAGCGCCTAAAGCGGTAAGCATATTCGGGTTTTGAACCATATCCGCTCTTTGAGTACGGTTAAGGTCATTTTCGAAATTAATTTTCGCATTGGGGTTTTGTAACGACAAAATCGCTACGTTAGGTGTTAAGTTATTAAGATTGCCTTCTCCAAAAGAAACAGGCTTTACTGTATTAAATTTTACCGGATTTACTGTAATCATATCTTTCCTCCTCTCGTGAGGTTTTTATTAAGTGTTCATTTAACACTTCATTTAACACTTTTACTATAAACTATAAAAAATATTTTGTCAACCCCTATTATAAAGTTTTATTAAGAAAGTCAAAAAGCTTGCATTATAAAGCTTTTAGCATAAAGTGCCTAAATTACACTTATTCGCGGGCAGACATATTCACGTCTTATTTAAAAATATAGAAGCATGGCTAATATTAATTTTTTATATATAGGTAAACAGGATTTCTTTTATTACCCGAATGGGTAATTGTATTAAAAACACTTATTCAGTTAAATATAATCATTAAATCTTTTTCATACTTCCAGCTATTCTTAATTCCAACGGGAGCCTTCAGCTCCCTTTTTTTTGCATTAAAAAAGCGGCTGTTAAACCGCTTTTACTTCTTCAAATTCATACTCTTCTTTTTTTCTGTCATAAGAAAGTTTATATTCTTTATTGGGTTCAGCCTCAACCTCTATTTTACAAGGATCATAGTAAGTTGTCACCCTTTTATGTAAAATACCGGGTCGTGACCAGTCGTAAGACACTTCAAGAATATTTTTACCGGGTAATAAATAAAATCCTGTATTTATAAGTTTCTCCTGATAAATTAATGGCTGTTCGCCATTAACACTAAGAACATTTAAATTTTCAACAATAATACCGATTTTATTTGCTTTTACGCTGACTTTAGCGGCCTGGGGATGTTCTTCTGTAAATTTTGCAAGTTTTGCATTATGTTTTGTATAACTAAAAATGTTAAATACAAGCGAAATTCCGCAAATTGCAAGTATAAATAAAATCCAAACAGTAGACATTTAAACCTCCTTACTTTTTCACACTAACTTTTGTCACTACTTTTACCGGTTCTTCACTTCTCCCAACACCAAGAGCTTCAAGAAGCAAACAATATTTATCAGGTCCGAGCATACTGCAATCAATAGTTTCCCGATTTCCACTCTGTTTATCAATTACCGTTAAATGACAGTCGCTGTCTGAACCGGTCGAATCAACCGTGGTTTTTATATATGACTCGAACTCCACATTTGCAAGGCAAAAAGAATGCTTAAGCTTGCCGCCGGAATATACTTCCATAAAGCCTTCATCTTTAATAATAATTTTTATATTATCACTTACCAGAGTCGAATATATAAGATAAATCCCTATTAACGACGGAACTCCGTATACGATTAACGGATTTTTGAGAAAATAAAATAGTATAAAAAATAAAAAAACAGCTCCTGCAATTGAATACAACACATGCTTTATCAGTGTAAAAATACTACCGGTAAATACTTTCATTCTTAACCCCTTATATATAACTGTTTCTTATACGTTTGGCAAATCGCCTTTTACATCTGCAACTTCTGAACTTTCAAGTTCAAATACCGTATGTAATGCCCTTACTGCGCGCTGTGCCTGATCTTTATCTACAAGGCAGCTTATTTTAATTTCACTTGTAGAAATCATTCTAATATTAATGCCCTGTTCCGCAAGAGTTTCAAACATTGTTGAAGCAACCCCGGGTCTGTCAATCATTCCTGCACCTACAATTGAAACCTTAGCAATATTTTCATCAACCTGCACATCACCTGTTGCGCCGATTTCAGCTTTCAATGCTTCTAATGCTTCAACGGTTTTAGGCAAGTCGGAAGCGTCAACGGTAAATGCTATATCATTTGTATTGGAAACTTTTCTTGCATAAGACTGAATAATCATATCTACAGAGATATTTTCTTTTGCCAATTTACTGAATAATTTTGCAGCAACCCCCGGCTTATCGGGAACATCGCAGACAACAATTCTTGCCTGTGACAAGTCAGCCGCAACACCTGCTACCGGTTTGTAAATTTCCATTTTATCAACTCCTAATACTAAAGTACCTAAATTATCAAGCTTAAAGCTGCTTCTTACCCTCATAGGGACATTAAACTGTTTAGCGGTTTCAACACTTCTCGGATGAAGAACATTTGCACCTGCATGAGCAAGCTCAAGCATTTCCTCATAAGATATTTCATTCAATCTTGAAGCATTCGGAACAACTCTCGGGTCTGTTGTGTAAACTCCTTCGACATCTGTATAAATATCGCATCTTTCGGCATTTAAAGCAGCGGCAAGAGCAACAGCCGAAGTGTCTGATCCGCCTCTGCCGAGTGTGGTAATCTCGCCGTCTTCCGTTACTCCCTGAAAACCTGCAACAACAATAATTTTACCCTGTCTGAGGTTTTCTTTCAGTTTATCTGTTTTAATATCAATAATTCTGGCTTTTGAGTGAATATTTTCAGTCATAATACCGATTTGCATGGCATTAAAACTTACGGCATCGTAGCCCTGTGCCTGAATTGCCATAGCAAGAAGCGCAATAGAAACTCCCTCGCCTGTTGATAAAAGCATATCCATTTCGCGGCCTGAAGGATTTGGGCTTAAGTCTTTCGCCATTTTAACGAGGTAATCCGTTGTATGTCCCATTGCAGATACAACAACAACTACGTCATTACCGTTTTCTTTTTCCCTAATCACAGTCTTAGCGACATTTTTGATTTTATCTGTATCAGCTACCGAAGTTCCGCCGAATTTTTGTACAATGATTTTTCTCAATTTTAATTTCTTTCCGGATTATTATGCAAAATTGCTGTCAATTCAGCTTTTTGCTCAGGGTATTCAAACAAATTCCTGTCAATATTTTCAATTTTCTCTGCTATAGAGAGTGTTTCTTTTACATTATATTCACAAAGGTTTTCTTTGACAAGTATGTAACTTACATAAAACATTAAATTTAACAATGCAGCATTGTTTTCATCGGCTTTCAGGGCTTTACGCAATTTCCTCTGAGCTTCGGGGAACTCGTTTCGGGAAACAAGGTATCTTGAATAATCAGTAAAAGCTGCAATATATTTGGGATTAAACAATATTGCGTTTTCGTAATAATCTTTAACCTTTGTATCATTATTTAATTTTTCATAGCATTTTGCCAGATAATATGAGTTTACGGCATCTTCATCATCTGATCTCAGCAATTCCAGAGCTTTATAAGTTTCGTCATTTTCATATGCAATAATACCAAGAGCCTGTTTTACAACTTTATTTTCGGGTTCTTTCTCCAATGCTTTTTCAAGCAGAGGTTTTGCTTCGTCAAGTTCTTTTCGTGCGGCGCAGCATAAACCTAAATAGGAGTTTATTTCAACATTTTCGGCATCAAGTTCAAGAGCTTTCAAAAGTTTTGATTTTGCTTCATCATACTTTTCGAATTTTTCGAGAACTTTTCCCCACTCAAGGTACAATGCCGCATTTCTAAGATTTTTATCTTCAGCCGTTTGAAAATATTTAAGAGAATTTTCGCTATCAAACTTAAGCGCATAAAGCTGCCCCAGAAGAATATATGAAGGGAGCATATTTGAATTAAAATCAAGAGATTTATGCGCGTAGTGTATTGCGCTGTCATAATCTTTTTTCAAATACTTTAATCTCGCAAATTCAAATGTATTATTGGCATTCGGGCAGACATTGGCAAGGAATGTAAGTTTCATTTCCGCTTTATCATACATTTCAAGCTTAATTTCCATAACAGCACAAAGAAATACCGCCGAAAAATTATATTTATTATGCTTTGCAGCTTCGATGAACTTTTCATGCGCCTCGGCATATTTATGCTGCTTCATCAGAGCCATGCCCCAGCCAGTAAAAGTATCAGAGTTATTCGATTGAACTTTATCGGAATTTTCAAATGATTTTACGGCATTTTCATACTTGCCGATCGATATTAAAGCAAAACCGAGCCTCTGCCATATATTTCTGTCCTGAGGGTTTAAATCTGCAGAAGTCTGATAATTTTCAACGGACTTTTCAAAATCACCGAGTCTTTCATAAACAAGACCGAGATATTTATACACAAGTGCATCTTTCTGCGGAAGCTCAAGAGCTTTTAGAAGAATATCAAGTGCTTCTTCATATTTATTTTGTTCAATCAGCACCTTTGCACGGTTTACATAAGTCAGTGAAGGTAATGACTGAATTACTGTTTCAGCCTTAAATTTGTCAACAGAACTGTTTAAGCTTTTTACTTTATCAATAATATTTTTTAACCAATCAGACAATCCGCCACCTCTCTAAACGCACCGTTACCTGCTTCATTTTCGGTAACCTGAATACCTTCAACATCCTTAACTTTTTGCACTGAATGCGGAACGGTAATTTTATATTTTGCAAAATTCAGGCATTCGATGTCATTTATATCATCGCCTATATACAAGAATTCTTCTTTGGAAAGATTATATTTCTTTACAATATCTGTGAGGACATCAATTTTAATTCTTATGTTTTGATGAATTTCTTCAATTTGAAATTTTTTTGCCAGAATTTCAATTGCCGCATTTTTTTCGCCTGAGATAATTCCGATCATATAATCATTTTTTTTCAAGATAGAAAAAGCCATAACATCTTTAAAATTAAGCTTTCTGCTCATCGAAAAATCATCATTTATATAAACACAGTTATCGGTAACAACTCCGTCAAAATCGGTTATGACCATTTTAATTGTCTGCGGTAATTTTAACTTTCCCATATACAAAATATCCCTTATCTGGTATAATTTTACCATAAAGAGAGGTAAAAACAAATGCTCTGGTATTTATTGAATTTAAGCATCATTATTGTATTCGTTATACTGTTTCTGATAGCAAGGCAGACAAACAAGAGATGGTCTAAGATAAACGATTATTTAGGCATGGTTACAAACACGGTAAATTCCGTAAGATACGGTAATTTATCCACTAAAATAGAAGAGATTAATCATCCGACATATCAGAATGTAACCGACAGTATTAACAGAATGGTGGAAACACTTAATGACCGTGAAAAAATGATTGTGGAATATCAGACAGAGCTTATGCGTCAGAATAAACTGCTTGAATCTGTTATCAATTCGCTTTCGGACGGTATTTTGATAATTAACGACAAGCATAATATACTTCGTGTAACCCCGCAGGTCAGCGAATGGTTCGGAACAAAAGGACAGGAAATTGTCGGAACAAATATTTTTGATTATATTCAAATAAGTGATGACACACCGATTGAGAGATTAAAAAATAAAGACGTTTTTGTCAAACACACCCCCACTAATAATTTTGTAATGCACACAATAAAATTATCTCTCGACGATGACAAAAAACGTTATGTAATTCTTATAAAAGATGTTACGACAGAAAGAGAAATTGAAACATTAAAAGAAGACTTTGTTGCAACACTTACACACGACTTAAAAGTTCCAATCGTTGCGGAATCTAATATTATAAACTTTCTTTTGAACGGAACATTCGGAGAAATAACCGAAAAACAGCAAGTTGCGTTATTAAATATGAAAAAATCAAATGAAGAACTTGTAGACCTGGTGCAAATAATTCTTGAAACATACAAGATAAAAGAAACAGGTATTAAACTTCTTAAAGAAAATATAATGCTTAATAAATTTATTTCTGAAATAGTTGAAAGTACGCAGCCCATCGCGAATAATTCAGGAATAACAATTTATTTTACTCCATCAAGAGATATTAAAGTAACAGCCGATTCCATGCAGCTTGAAAGAGTTATTAAAAACCTAATCTCAAATGCAATATCTCACAGCAACACAAAAGACAGAATAGATATTACTACAGGAGAAATTCCCGGATATATAACAATATCTGTCATAGATTACGGTCAGGGTATTCCGGCAAAAGAATTAAAACTTATTTTTAACAAGTATTATTCCGCCGCGAAAAAATTCAGAAAAATAGGCACAGGCTTAGGTTTATATCTGTCGCAGCAGATTATCAAATCCCACGGCGGTGAAATTACCGTTCAAAGCGAAGAAAACGTGAAAACAGAATTTTGTATAAAACTCCCTTTGTAAGTCCATATTGACAAACATCTAAAAATAGTAAATAATAAAAAAGACAGGAGGCAGAAACTATGAATATAACAGCATTAAGAGTTGCCCCCCCCCCGAAAAAACGTTAATAAATAAGGGGTTAAAGGGGTTCACATTAGCGGAAGTATTAATTACATTAGGGATTATCGGTGTGGTTGCATCAATGACTTTACCGTCGTTAATCCAAAATTATAAAGAAAAGGAGTACACGGCAAAGCTGAAGAAATTTAACAGCCTTATAAATCAGGCAATGATGATGGCAACAACTCAAGAAGGTCCGATTGAAGATTGGGGATTAACGAAATTTTCTTCAAGTGAGGGTATGACAGATGAAGAAATAGAACAAGCTAACGCTTCAAGAAACCTGTTTGCCGAAAAAGTAAAAAAATATCTCAAAATAATTCAATACTGTCCTTATGGTGATTCGTGCCAAAGCCAAGTTGAAAGCCGGCTCCGTTATTCTTTAGACGGAACACAGTTCTCATATTTTAAACCCTATCTTATACTGGCTGATGGTACAGATATTGCAGGAATAACCATTTTATCTCCGAAATGTGACTTAAATTTAGGTCATTCAATTCCTCTTCAAAATGTTTGCGGTGAAATGTTTGTAGATCTCAACGGGAAAAAGGGACCGAATGCTACAGGTAAAGATGTATTTATATTTTACTATACAAAATACGGAGTTATACCTGTTGGCACGGCAGAAGAAACCAATGCAACATTTGACAAATTATGTAATCTGAAAGTTAAGAACAGAACAAACGGATATGGATGTGCGGCATGGGTGCTTTATAACGAGAATATGGATTATCTGCATTGTAACGATTTATCCTGGGGAGGTAAAACAAAATGCAAATAATTTTATAGTATAATTCAGTTATGCATCAACAATTAATAAGCTTGCTGGATTGGATATACAAGAAGAAATGCTACTTTTGCAAAAGTTCAAAAGAAGCTGTTAAAATGTGTTCTAAATGTTACGAGCAAATGGAGTTTCTGCCTGTAAAAATCAACCGCGTAATTGACGGTAAAAAAATTTATTGCGCAGGAGTTTATTCAAAAAATCTTCAAAAACTTATCAGAGGCTTAAAATACCATAATCAAAGAGATTTAGCCTATTATCTGGCTAAATTTATGGCTGAATATTTTTCAAAAATAACAGACAAAGATATTTTTGAAGTTGTCCCTGTTCCAATTTTTCCTAAACGCGAGAAAAAAAGAAAATACAATCACATGAATTTAGTCGGTGAAGAATTTTGCAGGCTAACATCAAACACTCTTAATACTTCGTTAATTAAAAGAGTTAAAGATACTAAGCCGCAATACAAATTAAAAAGAGATGAACGGGTAAAAAATCTTTCTAATGCATTTGAAGTCAATAAGACATATTACACAGGAAAAACAGTTCTTCTTATCGACGACATCTGCACTACAGGCTCAACCTTTGAGGAAATGATAAGAGAGTTGAAAAGAAACGGTATAGATGATATTATCTGTTTTGCGGCTACAACTCCATTTGAAGAATAAAAAATGATACTTAACGAATTTTCAAAATATTTACAAACAAGAAATGAGGATATTACCTCGGGTTCCACAACCGGAACAAAAATTCTTTGTGACTGGATTAAAATTGTAATTAACAAAAATCCTAAAAATCACGTTGATAAAATTGTTCACAAAGAAATTATGCTGGCCGAAAATAAATCGGGAGATTTTTTAATCGCAGGCAAATCCGAAAGCGGAAGAATACTTGTTAAAGCCTTATACAATTACGCATTGAGCTATGAGCATTATATAATGAGCAAATGGTTGGAAGATAAAAAGCCGCATGATTTTCATAATAAGAAAAAAGAGCCGTAAAAGCTCTTTTTTTTAATATGTCATTTCCCAGTTGTCATTCAGAATATCTCCGAAAGGTTTCCAGTTACCGGAAGCACTATTTCTTTGTTCTTCCGTAAAAGGAGGTGTTGGGGTATCAGAAATTTCTGTATCAATAATTCCATTGTTATAAAGAGCCATAAAAAACATATCACGACCTAAAATATTAGGACCTTTCTGCCCATTAGTATCAACCATAATATTAATAACTTTGTCGTTTACCTTATTATATAAGGCTCTTATTGATGCCCCGCTTGCCAGCACATAAGAATTAACATTCACCGTATGACCGCTCACAACATTGCCGTCTATGGTTTTGTATTGTTCCGCAAAACACGGTGTTAACTGCTTTTCACATTTTTGCACAATTCTAAAATACTTTGTGACAAATTCATTAGCTTTGCTTTGAGAATTTATACCCGCTTCTGAAAGATTTAGTGCATTACTGTCAGTCATATATTGTAATGCCATCTGTTGTACTTCATTATAAACTTTATGTAGTTGAGTTACATAAGTTTTTTTTTGATGATTTTGCATTAAAGAAGGCACTGTCATTGCGGAGACAACACCTATAATGCCAAGTGTTACTAACACTTCTGCCAGTGTAAACGCGTGAGAAGAAGCTAAGAAACGCCCCCCCCCCGACATTTAAATAATCTAAAAAATTTCATAAATAGCTCCTTTCATTTTCCTTTATTATAACAAATTTTCAAAATTTTATCAATATATTACCCTGTAGGTGAATTTCTTTTTAATTTTTTGGTTCATAAAATATTTATAAATTGAAGAGGAGTTATGATTATATGAAAAATACTATTTTCCAAACACCCGTATGCCAATTGAAAGAATTAAACAATCTCTTTATAGAATTAACCGAGAAAAATTGCAACCAACATTGCAGACATTGCTATATTGATTTTCCGCTCAGCAAAAGTGTTAAAGACTTTATATCATTTGATGCCGTTAAAGAAGCTCTTGCAGATACGAAAAAAGAACATATTGAATGCATATATCTTACAGGTGCAGAACCTATGACGCATCCTGATTTTAACGCCATATTAAGAGCCTGTTTAAAACGTTCAAACGTGTGTATTTTTACAAATGGAACATTCATTAACGAAAAGAAAGTCAGATTTTTAAAACGGGTTGAAGAAGAAAGTTCATATGAAATTATTTTTAAACTAAGCATAGACCACTATGATGAAGTAAAAAATGATGATATTAGAGGCAGAGGTGCATACAGGCAAACAGTACATGCAGTAAAAAGTCTTGTCAAATACGGATTTAATCCGATTTTATGCATAACAAACTACTATAATGAAGACAAAAATGTTTTAATAAACGAATTCAAAAAAGTATGTTTAAAAGCGGGTTTCGAAGCCAAAGACAATAATTTTACAATAAATTTATACCACGATAAAACTAAACAATCAGAAGATTTTCCAGAATTGTCATGGGACAGTCTTGATTGCGAATACGGCAGAATATTAACGGCTAAAGGAATATATAGTTGTCCTTTCCTTGCAAATGATCACCGCGGAAGGTGCGGTTCGGATTTTAAAGACTATGCCAAACATAACACTCTTGAAACTTCATTTTGTACAACATGTATAAGAAATAAAGAAAGGTTGTTTGGCATAGACTACAAATTATTTCAATAAAGTTTATTGAGCAGCTTCAGGTGAAACACCGCCGTCAGCAGAAGCAGGGGTTGGCGACGGAACTGCAGAAGCATCAGATTGATTATCAGCAGGCGGCGGAGCTGCCGCAGCTTCTGCTGCAGCTGTAGCTGCATCTTTCTGAGCATACAACTTGATTTGCAAACTTACAAGCAAAATTCTTTTATTTTTTTCATATGGAGCAATTTCAATTTTTGAAATTTCTAAGAAATGTTCATGCTTATATAATTCTCTCAAGAAATTTGCAAAATTAGCGTAACTTGCAATCATTTCCGCAGATACTCTGCAAACATGATATCTGTTAGCGGCATTTTTAACAAAGTTATCATCTTGAGGGTCGTAATCGTATTTTACCGAACGTGTCTTAATTTTGTTATCTCTTATGAGCTGCAAGATTTCGGCAAACTCGTCAGCAATGGCAGCTTCAGTATCTAAACCTTCATTTATGGGTTTAAAAAACATTTTTGAAAGATTTTGGCTTTCAGCATCTTTTCGAGCTTCAGCATCTTTTAAATCCTGTAATTTTCTTTCAGAATCGGCAAGAGAAGCTGACTGTGTTTTATAATCTGTTTGAAGCTGCATAATTTTTTGAACTTCAGGAACTGTTTTAACAATAACAAAGATAACCAAAGCAAGAGCAGCTCCGATAATCATTATAGCTATTTGAAATTTTTTCAGATATACACTATATTTTTCCACGTCTACTCTCCCTAATTACTGCTTTTTCCAAAATTCAACAACGGTTTACTCAACAAGCCGCCGCCTTTATTTTTCTGATCATCCGTCTGCTGAGCCTGCTGCTGTGCATTAGGATCCGGAGGCGGGGGCGGATTAAGTTCCGCAGAGGTCATATTAGTAATCTCAAACTCATAATCAGCAGGCTGATTAGGATCAATTGTAACTGCCTCATCAACAGATTCTGTTTTCATTTCTAATTTATGCAGTCTTAATTTTGTACTGATTAAAGAATCTTTCATATTACGGAAAAACAGATAAATATCTTCAACATTTGAAGAATCTCCTTTAATATCAAACTTTCCGTCATCCTTTGCAACGAAATAAGTTACCCATAGCTTTTTAGGAACAGATTCTCCTAATGCAGTGTACGCCATAAGTTTAGACCTGTTATTACCGAGAACTTTTTTAATTTCGGCATTAACATCAAAGTCATTTTGTTTGTTTTGCTCTTCCTGCAGTCTTTTAATTTCTGCATCTGTCTGCTGCAATTTAGCATTAACATCGTCAAGCAAAGTTTGTTTTTGTTTGGCAACCATAGGCACAACCATAAAGGCTATTATTGCAGGTATTAAAAGAACTACGGCTGCTGCAAGAGCAACATTTCTGGCAGCATTCGGAGATATATCAAACTCGGTCGTTCCAAGTACAACGTGCACAGGCTCGTTAGGGTCATCAATTGCTCCTTCAGAGGCAGATCCGCTTAAAAAGTTAAATTTAACCGGCATATTAACATTTGAACCAACGGCAATACCTATAGCCTCAAGTGAAATTTTATGAGCCGTTTCTTCCAGCACTTCCAAACTGACAGGCAGTGCATCCTGTTTCTTAAAACTGTTATTTTCCCAGAAATTAACAATTCCATCAGTCTGAAGTCTCTTAGACAGAAGTTCCGCACTTACCATATCTGTTTCGGAAATTACATAAAGATAATTTGCCGGATAACTCATTAAAGTAATTTGCGCGGAAGCATTAATTGCGTTATAAATCTCATCGCCTTCAAATGATTTAATTGCAAGAGGTTCTTCATAATAATCAACTATATTTTTACCTATCATGGAACAGATTGAATAACCGCTCTGAGTTATAAGCATAAGGTTCCAGGATATATTTTCTTTCATCTGTTCTTCAGCCAGCCCTGAGAAAGCAAGAGCTTTGAGGATTGAAGTCAGTGACATTTCAACGCCGGAAAGAGTTGCTCCCAATTCTGTCAAAGCATTTTTAATATCATCAATAGTATTCTTTTGAACAGCAGAATAAAAGAGTTTTCTCATATCGCCGGACTGCGAATTATTAGCGTCAATCCAACTGATTACAGGCTCATATCTCTTAAATATATATGATTGTTCGACTTCAGAAGTCAAAGCTTCCGTAACAGCGTCATCCGCAAGAAGAAGCGGAAGTTCCTTACCACCGAAAAGAACCATCGGAAGGTTTAAAACAACATTGCTTTTTATATTAATTTTCAATTCGGCAAAAAGTTCCGTAACCGCATTTTTAAAAGCTTCAATATCAACAAGTTCTCTTAAAGATTCGTTATACTCAAGAGGTCTGTATGCATAATTTTTAACCGTGCGGCTTGATGTATCCAGCTGTATAAGCTCCAAACCGACACCCGGTGTAACTGATAAATATACCGTATCCTTACTGCCGACACCTAACTGCGATAAAATATTGTTTAAATCCATAATATCTTTTTCTTACTATTTATTTACTCTAATACATTTTTATTATACAATATATTTTATAAAGTTTCCAAATTTAACATAAATTTACACTAAACGTAGGAGAATTTACCCGAATGAAAGAGCTGATCGAAAAAATTAATAAATTAAAAAAAGAAAAAAATGCCGTTATTCTGGCACATTGTTATCAAAATGTTGAAATAGATGAAGTTGCGGATTATGTCGGAGATTCGCTTTACTTAAGCCAGATGGCGGCAAAAACAGATGCTGACATAATACTTTTTGCGGGAGTGTATTTTATGGCTCAAACAGCAAAAATTTTATGCCCCGATAAAAAAGTTTTACTTCCTCGTTTAGAGTCAGGCTGCCGTATGGCAGATATGATTTCATTAAATCAGCTCAGGGAATTTAAAAGCAAACACCCGAATATCCCGACGGTATGTTATATAAACTCAACTGCAGAGGTAAAGTCAGAATGTGACATTTGCTGCACAAGTTCAAATGCAGTAAAAATAGTTGGCAGCCTCAATGCTGATAAGGTGCTGTTTCTCCCTGATACATATTTGGGTAAATGGGTAGAAGCACAGCTTGGGAACTTAGATGTAATTACATACCCGGGATTTTGTCCGACGCACTTGCAAATAAGACCTGAAGATATTACGGCAGCAAGGGAAAAATACCCTGATGCTCCTGTACTTGCGCACCCCGAATGCCATCAATCAGTTACAAAACTTGCAGACTATGTCGGCTCAACAACAGGTATTATGAAATACGCGGTTGAAAGTGATAAAAAACTATTTATTATTGCAACCGAAAAAGGCGTTGCAGACAGGTTAAAACGGGATTACCCCGATAAAGAATTTATTCTTATTAAAGAAAATATTATCTGCCCCAATATGAAATGGCACAACTTAATTGATATTTACAGTGCTCTTGAAAAAGAAGAACATGAAATTATTGTAGACAAAGAAATTGCGGCAAAAGCTTTAAATTGTATTGACAGAATGCTTGATGTATCAGCCGCAGGAGCAAAATAATGAATGATATAATTTACGGTAAAAATGCTGTTATGGAAGCATTAATTGCAGGTGATAGAGAAATCAATAAAATTATAATTTCAAAAAATATTCACAGCGACAATAAATTAAATAAAATAAAAGAGCTTGCAAGAGAAAACGGTATTGTATTTCAATTTGCAGCAAAAGAAAAATTCCTTCCGTATGCAGAATTTAATCACCAGGGTATAATTGCGCAGATTTCGCCTATAAAATATAAAGATTTAGATGATTTTCTTGAAGAGAAACATGAAAATGCATCTGTTGTAATCCTCGACGGCGTTGAAGATTCACATAATCTTGGAGCAATAATAAGAACCTGCGTATGCGCCGGTGTATCAGGCATAATAATCCCGTCAAGACGCAATGTTCAGGTAAATGCAACAGTTGAAAAAACAAGTGCGGGCGCAATTAACCATATTCCTATAATAAAAGTAAACAGTCTTGTAAATGCCGTACAAAAATTAAAAAATTCAGACTGGTGGGTAGTTGCAACAGATGCAAGTGCAAAAGATAATTATTACGATGTTAACTACAAAGATATGAATTTCGCTCTTATAATGGGTGCAGAACATGCGGGAGTGTCAAAGTCACTCCTTAAGGCTTCTGATTTTATCGTAAAAATCCCTATGTTAAAAGAGTTTAATTCGCTTAACGTTTCAAATGCACTGAGCGCAATAATTTTTGAAACAGTTAGACAAAAATTGAAAAATTGAATATAATATGTTCATAGGAGAGAGAGATGAAAAAAGAACTCGAAAAATACGGTCTGCTGACTGAAGAAATATCTGACGAAGATGTGAATTTTCATGAGCTTGAAATCCCCGAAGAGGAAGAAGATGTTCTTGAAACGGTTGAAGATCCGAAAGTTCAAGAAAATTTATCAACAGTGAATTCCGATGACAGCGTGAGAATATATTTACAGCAAATTGGGAAAATCCCGCTTTTATCAGGTGAGCAAGAGCTTGAACTTGCTAAAAAAATATATGATGAGCATGATGATTTTTCAAAAAATTTACTTGTTAATGCAAATTTAAGACTTGTTGTAAGCATTGCAAAAAAATATATCGGACGCGGGCTTTCTTTTCTGGATTTAATTCAGGAAGGAAATATGGGTTTGATGAAAGCTGCCGGAAGATTTGATTATACAAAAGGTTATAAGTTTTCTACCTATGCCACATGGTGGATTCAACAGTCAATTACACGTGCAATTGCCGATAAAGCAAGAATTATAAGACTTCCTATCCATATGATTGAGTCACTCGGAAAAATTCGCCGTGCTACAATTGATTTAACAACAGAACTCGGACATACTCCGACAAAACAGGAAATTGCTTACCGCCTGGGCGTTCCCGTTAACAAGCTTACACAAATTATTAAGTCTGCTCAATCTACAATCAGTATGGAAACGCCTGCAAGCTCATCAGAAGATTCTTCAAAAATTGCGGACTTTATTGTTGATGAAGATTCTATAGCTCCTGACAGCCGTGTTTCTCAGGAAAATCTGTTTGAAGATATAAGAAAAATGTTAAACCAGTTAAGCCCCAAAGAACGTGACGTTTTAATTCTGCGCTATGGATTGGACAGTAACGGCAATAAAAAAACATTAGATGAAATCGGTTCTCAATACGGCGTTTCACGTGAGCGTATCAGACAAATTGAAAACCGTGCAATTGCAAAACTTAAAAAACTGTGTAAAAATAAAAAACTTTCAGTCGGTCTTAAAAACTATTTCGGTGAGTAGCAAAAAAAAATATGTACAAATTTTATAATACTTGTGTTAAATATTAAAAATACAGGATTATAAAATTATGAGTTTAAACATAGGTGCATACAAAGCAGGCGAAAGCGCAATTACAAGATTTAAAACCGGTAAAAATGTTGAAAAACTGCTTAAGATTGCAGACCAAAACTTTGGTTTTGATGTACAGAAAAGATTAAACAGAGAACAAGTTATAAATTTGTTAAATCAATTTGGCAAAACAGGTGAAAGGGCTCTTAAAGAATTGCCGGCTGATACAGACAGTTTCCATTATTTTGCGGCTCACAATTCCATAGAAATCTGTTCAAATGAAAATAATGTATTGATTTTAGCAAAAAAAATTAAAGATCCTATAAAAGAAATGATAAAATCTATTCCGGAAAGAATTAAAAATTTTATTAAATAAAACCTACAGATAAAATAATCTGTAGGTTATATATTAATAAGTCATTTCCCAGTTATCATTTAATATTCTGCCGAAACAGCCGTTAGAGCCCGAATCTTCAGTGGTCATGCAATATTTTTTATATATGGCTTCTCGTTCATCCTTTGTCAGCGGAGCATTTACATTTACATCATCGCCAAAATCATCAACTTGTCCGTTATTATATATATATAACCAAAATAAATCACGACCTTGAACATTAGGACCTTTAGCACCATTAATATCAACAGCCATATTGACTATTTTGTTTGGCCCTTCTGCGTAATAAGACGGTCGAATTGAAGCGCCACTTGTTAAAACATAAGCGTTTCTATCTCTTGAAAACATATCCTCATTTTCCATTGAACCATCCAGTTTACGATATCGTTCAGCAAAACAAGGAGACATAGAATCACATTCCTGAACAACTTTAAAATAAGAACGTATCATGTCATCAACAGCATTTTGAGAAATCAATCCTGCTTCACGTAGGTTTAATGCATTTTTATCTGTTTGATACTGTAACAATACCTGTGATATTTCATTATAAACTTTATGTAATTGAGTTACATAAGTTTTACGCTGATGATTTTGAATTAAAGTCGGGACGGTCATTGCAGAAA
>ERZ780144.328-NODE-328-length-69254-cov-9.329080_pt1 | contig 69254 bp, 65 predicted proteins | sample MGYA00511380_ERZ780144 | MGnify/ENA primary metagenome ERZ780144 (study PRJEB29588, sample SAMEA1965858) | human gut metagenome | biome: human gut; feature: human-associated habitat; material: faeces | place: Denmark | collected 2008/2010 ... | reverse complement strand
AATATCTGCAGTAATGAAACGGGTATTGTCTCTCAAAATCCTGCAATAAATCGCACCTGCAGTGACGAAACCTATGAATGGAGTGAGGAACAATGTAAGTGTATCCCTTCTCCTAGAACTTTACCCCGCAAAGGTATGAATTTCTGTAAATTATTTGAACGTCATGCCAATATCATGAGCGGGAGTTCGGTCTGCAGCGGCAGTGTAATCAGTAATGGCACAACCGACTTTTCAACCAAAACACCTGATATAACTCTGCGTAACGGTTTGCGCATTTATAATATGCATAACGACGCAGGTGCTATCTCTATGTTAGCCAATAATACTCAGGGCGGTGTCTATGACGGCGTGCCTAATACTAATTCATACGGTTATACTGTTTATGTAGATATTGACGGCGCAAAAGGTGATTCTCAATTGTGGAGTGACGTTTATCCATTCTACATCACGTTATCGGGTAAAATCATTCCTGCCTACGATACATCTAATTTAAATCAAAGCGGCGGCGACAGTGTCCGTCATTTGCAGGTTAGCGTAGAGAATGAGAATTACAACAGTGGAAAACGTAGTATCAAATGGCTTGCTAAGAGTGTTCCTTTTAAGGAAGGTGCTTGTATCTCAGGTTACGTAGGTGACGCAACCCCTTATTGCAAAAACGGAACATCCTATACTAAGGCAGGAGAATGTACGACAAATTACAATTCGATGTGCCGTGTGAAGCAGATACAGCCTGTAAAATTTTTCTTCTAACTCCAATTGTTCAATAGTATCACAAAATATAAATGAGTTAGAATGCGGCACCGAATTTATTCGGTGCCTTTTCCTTTACAATAGTCAAAATATTTGTTATAGTAAAACAGAAAGGAGCATATATGAAAACTAAAGAAACAAAAAAATTGCCATTACGTCAAATGTTTCACAATTTTTGTGCAGATGTGTCTACACACGTAGTGTTCGGGGGGGGGGCAGTTTAAGGCTCCTGTCTTTATTTTTTAAGGATTGTAAAATTCCTAAACTCTGTTATAATAGTGATGTATATATTCACAATTATAACGGGGGATTATTAATGAAAAAAGCATTTACTTTATCAGAAATTTTGATTACTTTGGGTATAATTGGTATAGTGGCTGCTTTGACTATGCCTGCTGTTTTGGCAAATCATCAAAAAAAAGTTTTAGCAGTACAGACAAAAAGGTTTTATTCTCTGTTAAGTCAAGCATATATATCAGCAGAACTTCACAATGGTGAGGCTGCAAATTGGGAAGGTAATAATAATTACAGAGCTACTGTATTTGAAAAATATATTTTTCCTGAGTTAAAAGGAATGTCCAGTGTTGATGATGAGGTTTTACGCAATAACTGCACTGATTATGGATATGAAACAGGATTACGTCATATGACTTCTTTTAATGTAGCAAGAAGTGGTTGTTTTTTATTAGCTAGCGGTGAACTTGTGTTCCCTAAAACAGTTTCCTCGGACGACGACGACGGGTATTACCTGACGGGGTTAATTGTAGATGTAAACGGTTTTAAAAAACCTAATGCGGAAGGTAAAGATATTCATACGTTTTTTATAATAATGCGTCCTACGTCGAAAAACTTAAATTTGTATGTTTTAGACGGGCAAATAAAGAACTTTCATAAAGCCGGTATTATCCCTTCAGGTTATAATCTGATTGAAGATTGCACTAAGCATAAATTAGTACATTTGTGTACCGCCAAACTGATGCAAGACGGGTGGGAGTTCAAGGACGACTATCCGTGGTAAATTCATATAAGTTAAACTTTTTACTTTATAAAACTTTTTCATGTTAATATTTTAAATATGGACTTTAAGAGCAGACTACAGAATTTAACAAGAAAACAAAAAGCTTATGCAGGAGCTTTTGCTGCCATTGTCGGTCTTTTAGCCTGGGCATTTATTTCTGCCGGAGTTATTACACATAACTTTAACAGAAGCCAGCTTCAAACTGATCAGGATAGACAGGAAGCCTTGATTAACGGTATTATTCTTACTGAAACAAAGGATGAAAAAAAATATTGGGAAATTTATGGTGAAACAGGTAATTATGACAGTAAAAACGGCGTAGCCATGCTTAATAATGTTGTCGGGAATTTTTACGATGACTATAACGAAGTTTCAATGAGCTTTGAGTCTTCTAAAGGCACTTACAATGAAAAAAAAGAACAAATCATATTGTATGATGATACTTTTATTGTATTAAAAGATTTAACTACGCTCAGGGCTAACAGGCTTGTATGGTCAGGAAAAGATATACCGATTATTGCAGAAGGCAATGTCAGAATTACAAGAAAAAGCGACCTTTTATCAACTGCAAAAAAAGTTGAAATAAGCCCTGATTACGAAAAGTTTAAAATTATCGGAAACACTGTTTCCAAAGTTTACAGCGATAAGGAGATTAAGTGAAAAAATTAGTATTAACTTTAATAATAACTTTATTTACGGCCGGACTGATTGTTCAAGCTTCTGATCTTGTCATTGAATCTAAAACTCAGAGTTACAACGAACAGGAAAACAGACTTAAATTTGAAGGAGATGTGAAAGTTTCTGTTGACGATTTAAAAGTTGTCGGAGAATCTGCAGATGTAAGCATGGATGAAAATCAAAAACTTGATACGGCAACTTTCTACGACAAACCTTATGCTTATGAGATTAAAAAGAATAAAAAACGTGAAGTTAAAGCAAATATTTTAAAGATGTCTTTAATTACTAAAGTTGTCAAAGCTCAGGGAGACACACAATCAATTGTTTTTGACGGCAAAACTCCTGTTGTTGTTATAAACGCTGATGAACAGGAATATGATACAAAATCAGGTATTATGACAGCAGACGGAGCTGTTACTATACTTTATAAAGACTTGGAAACGTTTTCAGACAAAGCAAAAGTGAAAACGGACAAAAACGGTGATTTAAAAGATATTGAACTTATCGGCAATGCAAGAATTAAACAGCAAAGCAACGACTCTTTTGCCGACAGATTTTATTATAATGCAGGAACAAAGGTTCTCACCGCGACAGGAAATACTACCTCAAATGCAATGATGGAAGACGGTACAAAACTTGTTCTTAAATCAAACCGTCAGGAATATGTTCAGGATAAAAATATCTTTTATGCATCAGGCAATGTACGTGTATGGTATCAGGATTATTATGCGGAAGGACCGAAACTTACTTTATACCCGAATAAAGAAGGTAAACCGAATGAAGCTTATTTTACGGGACGTTCGAGTATTACTCAGGGTGTAAGAACAATTTATGCGGATAAAATTAAAATGACTATGAAGCCGAAAGATTTCCATGCTGACGGAAACACCAGAACCGTAATTAAAAACATAGGGTCGGGTGACAGCGGAGAAAATGAAAACGGCGGAATGAGTTTGGGATTATAATTATGAGTGAAAAAGAAAAAGTTGAAAAAGCATTAGATTTTTATAATAAAGGAGAATACCAGAAGGCTATTGATATTTTCAGTTCCGTTCTCGAAACCTGTCAGGATAACGCTGAGCTTTACAATAACATTGCTCTATGTTATGCAAATCTTAACGATTTTGACAGAGCTGAAAAAAATTACCTGAAGGCTCAGGAGTTAAATCCTAAATTAGCACAGGTTTATATTAACCTTGCCGATATATATTACCGCAGAAAAGATATGGGAAACGGTATCGGACTTTTAACTACAGGTATTTGCGAAATTCCGGATAATCTTGTTTTAAGACACTATCTTGCAAGATTTTATATGGAAGATGCAAGATTTGATTTGGCAATTGACGAACTTGAAAATATTTTAGAAAAACAGCCTGATAATTATGATGTATATTATGATTTGGGCAGAGTGCATTTTGAGCTCGGAAATTACGCAAGTGCTATTGAAAATTTTGAAAACGTTCTTACATATAAATCCGAAAATCCATGGATTTATTACTATTTAGGTGAAGCATACGAAGCAAACGACGAGATTGATAAAGCTCTTTCAAATTATTTGAAAGCTATAGCCCACAATGATGCGTTTTCACCTGCTTATAAGAAATCCGCAATCCTCTTTCTTGCCAGAGGGGATTACGATGATGCTCTTGAGTATTTTGAGGATTATATAAAGCTTGATATTCCGAAAGAGGAAATCGGTAAAATTAATGAGTTAATAGGAAGAATTAAGAAAAAACAAAATGGCGAAAAGTAAATACTGGATAGCTTTTTCATCAATAGAAGAGATAGACAGCTCTTTTATTCAGAGGCTGTATAACTATTTTGGCGATATTGAAACTGCATTTAACGCAAACGACCTGTCCTCAATCGACGGTTTAAGTGTAAAAAGGGCTGAGAAATTTTTGCGTCTCCGCGATAAAGTTGATATTGAAAAAGCCGTTGATGAAGTCGAAAAACGTGGCATAAAATATCTAACGTTTGACGATGAAAAATATCCGCAGATGCTGAGAAATATAGATAATCCTCCTTCGGTTATTTATTACAAAGGTGATTTATTTGATTGTAATCTTGAAAAAACTCTTGCCGTCGTCGGCTCAAGAAAAGCTACAACTTATGCAAAAGAAGCTCTTAAAAAGATTATAGGCGAGCTTGGCGGGACAGATATTTGTATCGTATCGGGACTAGCATCGGGAATTGATACGACAGCGCATGTTGCTGCGTTGGAAAATAACTTAAAAACAATCGGTGTAATTGCAAGCGGTTTTGATTATACTTATCCTGCAGCAAACAAGGATTTGTATAAAAAAATAGAAGAAGGCAACGGTGCGGTTGTAACAGAATATTATCCGACATTTGAACCTCTGAAATTCCGCTTTCCTCAAAGAAACCGCATAGTTTCCGGTTTATCATACGGAACTCTGGTTGCGGAAGCCTCATTAAAAAGCGGAGCTCTTATTACATCTAATCTTACGCTTGAACAGGGCAGAGAGTTAATGTGTATTCCGGGGCTTATTACAAATCCTAATACCGAGGGCATTTATAAATTGCTAAAAAGCGGTGCCTCTCTGGTAACCTGTGCTGATGATATTCTTGAAACCCTCGGTTGGGAAGTGAAAATTGAGCAGCAAAATTTATTTGCCCTGCCTGATTTAGGCAAAGATGAGAAATTAATTTATGAAGCTCTGGAAATTGAAGAAAAGTGTGTTGATGAACTTCAGGCGTTTACCAAATTGAGTATAGATAATTTGTTGATGTACTTGACAACAATGGAGCTTAAAGGGATAATTAAACAAGTCGACGGGGACAGATACAAGAGAGTAGTATAAATGGCAAAGACAGAAGAAACGGCAAATATTTCCAAAAAACAGACGTCTAAAAAAGAGAAATCATTAGTAATAGTTGAGTCGCCCGCTAAATCTAAAACTATCAGAAAGATTTTGGGTGACAGTTACCAGATTGAAGCAAGTTTCGGGCATGTAAGAAATTTGCCGACCAAAGACCCTTCAACGGAAAATCTTGGTTTTGATATTAATAATCATTTTGAGCCTAAATTTGAAATAATTCCCGGTAAGCAGGCGGTTGTAAAAAAATTAAATGACCTCGCAAAAAAAGTTGATAAAATATATCTTGCATCTGACCCTGACCGTGAAGGTGAGGCTATTGCATGGCATGTAAGACAAATTCTTAAAGTGCCTGATGAAAAGATTTTGCGGATTGTATTTAACGAGATTACACCGAAAGCCGTAAAATATTCCGTTGATAATCCGCGCGGAATTGATATGGATATGGTTCAGGCTCAACAGACAAGACAAATTCTGGATAAACTCGTAGGGTATAAATTAAGCCCTGTTCTCTGGAAGCAAATCGGTAACAGAAACCTGTCCGCAGGCCGCGTGCAATCGGTTGCACTCCGTATGATTTGCGAAAGAGAAGAAGAAATCGAAGCATTTATCCCGCAGGAATACTGGTCAATTCACGCAAATCTTGATAAAGACGGAAAAAACTTTGATGCGGAACTTTCAAAGATTAAAGGTAAAGCCGTCGAAAAAACTATTAAAAATAAAGAAGAAGCGCAAAAGATTGCAGACTTTTTGACCTCCTATCCATCGGATTTTGATGTTACAAAGGTTACTAAGAAAAATACGAAACACAAACCCACTGCACCTTTTATAACATCAACAATGCAAAGAGCCGCAAGTTCAAAGCTCGGCTTTGGTGTTCAAAAAACAATGCAGGTTGCGCAAAAACTTTATGAAGGTATTGAAATCGATGGAACTCCCGTCGGTTTGATTACCTATATGAGAACTGACAGTGTAAGAGTCTCAGATGATGCACAGGCTATGGCAAAAGACTTTATTCTCGGCAACTACGGTGAAAAGTATTACCCCGAAAAGCCGAATATATATGTTAAAGGCAAGCAGAATGTTCAAGATGCTCACGAAGCAATCAGACCTTCTTATCCTGAAAGAACTCCCGAAAGCATAAAAAAATACCTTGATAATGACCAGTTTAAACTATATAAACTTATCTGGGATAAATTCATGTCCTCTCAAATGACACCTGCAGATATTGCTAATAAAACGGTTGAAATTACAGCAGGAGATTATACACTTAAAGCCGGTACAAGCAAGGTTACTTTTGACGGGTTCTTGAAAGTTTATAACGACGCCGATGAAGAAGAACAAAAAGCGGAAGCAAAAATTCCTGACTTGAACGAAGGCGATAAAGTTAAATGTCTTAAAGTTGAACCCAAACAACACTTCACACAGCCGCCTCCGAGATATAATGAAGCTTCTCTTGTTAAAGCTCTGGAAGAATACGGGATAGGACGTCCTTCTACTTATGCAACTATTATTACGGTTATCCAAACCCGAAAATACGTTGAAAAGAAAGATAAAGCACTTCATCCGACCCTTCTCGGAAGAACTGTATCCAAACAGCTTGTAGCCCAGTTTGCAGATATTATGGATTATAAGTTTACCGCAGGCATGGAAACAAAACTTGATAAAATTGCCGAAAAAAAGGCTATCTGGAACGATGTTTTACAGGAATTCTACGCCCCGTTTATCGAAGAAGTTAATAAAGCTCTTCAAACAGGTGAACGTGTAAGAATAGAAAGTAAAATTAAATGCCCTAACTGCGGTAAACCTATGGTTTTGAGAATGGGTAAAAACGGTTCGCAGTTTTTGGGCTGCTCCGGTTACCCTGAATGCAAGACAATGATGTCTTTAAATGCTTTATCAGAAGAAAGTCTTCAGGAACAGTCTAATGAACCTGAAGTTTGCGAGGAAAAATGTGAAAAATGCGGGTCGGATATGATATTTAAAATGGGACCTTACGGCAAATACATGGAATGCACAAATGAGACTTGCAAGCACAGAAAACCATATCGAAAATCAACGGGTGTTAAATGTCCGAAATGCGGTGATGGTATGATTGTTGAGAGAAAATCAAAACGCGGTACTATATTTTATGGCTGTGATAAATATCCGGACTGTGATTTTACGTTATGGAATGAACCAACAGGCGAAACCTGCCCCGAATGCGGTTCATTGCTGGTAAAGAAAGTTTTGAAAAAAGGAACGGTAATTGCATGTTCAAGTATGAAATGTCATTATAAAAATGAAGTAACAGGAGAAAGTGCTGATGAATCAAGAGCTTTATGAACGTTATCTTGCAAAAAAAGCTAAAAAATTAGGGATTTCCGTTGAAGAGTTAAAAGCTCAGGGAACATCTTCGCCGATTAAGGAAACGCAGCCTCTTCAGGAAGAAGCAAAATATGTTCAGAGAACTATTCAGGAACAGCTTGATGCAGAGCAAAATTCTGTGCCGATTCAACAATCCTTTAACGGAATGCAGCCTGAAACCGTAAAAACAGAAGTTCCATCGTATGTTTTCGGGCCTTCTAAAATGCAGCAAACTCCAAATTATAACAGCAGTCCGATTAGTCAGCCCGTAAAACCTGAAATAAAAGATACACGTGAAAATAAATTCGGTCTTATCGGTTATCCTCTCGGACATTCTCTTTCGAAAGTTATACATGAGGCAGGTTTTAAAAGTTTAGGAATAAATGCGGCATATGATATTCTGGAAACCCCGCCCGACAGCCTTGTTGACAGAATAAAATGGCTTAAGACAAACGGTTATAAGGGCTTTAATGTAACAATTCCTTTGAAACTGCCTGTTTCATTGTTTGTTAATGAAGTTGATAATTATGCGGATTTAGCGCGAGCTGTGAATACTGTTTATATTGATGCGGATAAGTCATTAAAGGCTTATAACACAGATGTAATAGGGTTTAAAAGAGCAATCCCTTCTGATATAGATTTAAAAGGTAAAAAGGTTGCTATTCTAGGGACAGGCGGTGCAGCTCATGCGGCTTGTGTAGCATTGACAGAAGCAGGAGTTGAAGAGATTGCATTTTTTACACGAAATATCCCTAATTCGATAGAGTTAATGAATTATGTAAGACGTAAATTCCCGTCAATTAATTTTAACGTATACCAGATTGAGAATATAAGAAATCTCGGTGAATATTCTATGCTTGTAAATACAACTCCTATAGGAATGCTTGGTAAAGCAGGCGATATGATGCCTGTAGAACCGCACGCACTTGAAACTTTAAGCCGTGATGCCGTTGTTTATGATGTTATTTATAATCCTAAAAAAACTGTTTTGATTAAAGCTGCTGAAAAATTAGGGTTAAGAACAATTACAGGGCTTGATATGCTTATTTTTCAGGCTGTTGCTGCGCAAGAACTATGGTTTGGAAATACTCCGGACTGGAAAGATATGAAAATAGCTGCTCTGGAAACACTTTAGGTTGAAAAATTTTATAAAATATGTTATATTTATTATAAGATTAAGTCAAACAGAAGGAGTTGCTATGAAAAATTTGTTAAAAATTGCAATGTCGGGGGGGGGGCATTTTTAGCTTCTGGTGAAAGTTTTGAGAGTTTATTCAAAACATTAGTGCCGGGTCAAGCGGCACGCTTGGGATTTACCCTTGCCGAAGTTTTGGTTACTCTGGGAATTATCGGTGTAGTCGCTGCACTGACAATGCCTTCATTGATTAACAATACTCAAAACAGAGAGTTACAATCTGCATTAAATAAGGGATATTCTGAAATTTCTCAGGCACTTGAATTTATGAAAACGGATATCGGTACCGATATTGTGCCGCAAGATTATCCTCCGAAAACTTTTTCCGTTACATATCGCAAATATTTCAAATCTCTTAAAACAGATTCAAACAGCGGAATAATTTCCGGAGAACATGAAGATGGCGATAACGAAACTTCAGCAGTTAAGGCATATAAAAATTATAAAACGTACAGTCTTTCACAAACAGTAAAAACAGATTTTTTTGATGACGGTCAAATTTTATTGTCAGACGGGGCCTTGATTATGATTGAAAATCCAAGTTCATCTGTACCGCGGTTATTTATATCTGTTGACGTTAACGGTATGAACAAAAAACCTAATGTTTTCGGCAGAGATTTGTTTACATTTGAAATTACGCCTGAAGGAAAGCTCTTACCTATGGGAGCAGAAGGAACTACATATACAGATACGGATAAATACTGTTCAAAAAATTCTAATGACAGATTGAACGGTATAGCCTGTACCGCAAAGGCTTTAAGTGATCCTGACTACTTTAAAAAAATGTATTAATTATTCGTATCTGAGTGCATCAATCGGGTTTAAAAGAGATGCTTTGTAAGCGGGGTAATAGCCGAATAAAACTCCTATTGCCCCTGAAAATCCGAGTGAGAGGATTATGGAAAATAAAGATATTGAAACGTTCATTACTCCTGATATTTGAACGGCTTGCGCACCGATAATTCCGACAGCAACACCGATAAGCCCGCCGATTATTGAAAGCAAAAAAGATTCGATTAAAAATTGAACTCTTATATCTGAAGGTTTGGCGCCTATTGCCATTCTTATTCCTATTTCTTTTGTCCGCTCGGTAACCGATACAAGCATTATATTCATAATTCCGATGCCGCCGACTAAAAGCGATACCGAAGCAATTGACGCAAGAAGGATTGCAAATGTCTGAACCGTCGATTTCATCTTTTCCTGAAATTCGGCTGAATTTCTTATTTCAAAATCGTTTTCCTGATTTTTCCCTATTCTGTGTCTTGCAATAAGCAATTCTTCTATATCCTGTTCGGCAAGTGAAACATCATCAGGATCCGAACCTTTTACGACAATCATTGAAACGGTGCCCGGGAAAACAGTTCCGAAAACTTTTTTTTGTGCCGTAGTAATAGGAATGAAAATTAAGTCATCCTGATCCATAGGCCCCATACTTCCCTTTGATTTTAAAGTTCCTATAACTTTAAACGGAATTCCGCCTACTCTCATAATTCTTCCTATAGGGTCTAAATCTCCGAAAAGTTCTGAGGCAACTGTAGAGCCTATTACCGTAACTTTGGCTGAATTTTTTATATCTTCGTGGGTAAAACCTCTGCCGAAATCAACTTCATAATTTTTTATATAAAAATATTCGGGATTTATACCGTATACAGTTGTTGCCCAGTTCTGGTTTCCGTATGTAAGCTGCTTAGATTCCGTACTTACAGAAGATACAGCGGCAACTCCCCTTGCATTTTTTTCTATGGCCTGAGCATCTTTAAGGGTTAATGTGGGACGTGTTCCCATTCCCATTCTTACCCCGCCTGATTTTGCGGATGCAGAGCGGATGGTCAGAAGGTTGCTGCCCATTGATTCCATATCTTTTTTTACTTTTTCGCTTGCGCCTGTCCCGACGGCAAGCATTATAATTACCGCGCTTACACCGATAATTATGCCTAAGCTTGTGAGCATTGAACGCATTTTATTTATTTTAAGCGATACTATCGCCATTTTTACTGTTGATTTGAAATCTATCATTTTAACCCTTTTTAATACGGAATTGTAGTATTTGTATTTACTTCATCGGAAATTATATTTCCGTCTTTAAATCTCACTACTCTTTTGCAGTACTGCGCGATATCAGGTTCATGGGTTACAAGGACAATCGTTTTACCCATGTTTTTATTCAGATTAACAAAAAACTCCATAACTTCTATACTTGTTTTTGTGTCAAGATTACCTGTCGGTTCGTCTGCAAGTATCAATGGCGGGTCGTTTACAATAGCGCGGGCAATCGCAACCCTTTGCTGCTGACCGCCTGACATCTGGTTTGGCATATGGTCTTCTCTTTGTTCAAGCCCTACGATTTTAAGCGCCTCTTTTGCCCTCACAATCCTTTCTTCTTCGGGAATTCCTTTATAAATCATTGGTAGTTCCACATTTTCAAGAGCTGTTGTTCTTGAAATAAGGTTAAAGCCTTGAAAAACAAACCCCATTTTTTCGTTTCTGACCATTGCAAGGCTATCCGTGTCAAGCGAAAGCATATCAATTCCGTCAAGGTAATAACTTCCTGAATTCGGTTTATCAAGTGTTCCGAGCATATTCATAAAAGTTGATTTCCCTGACCCCGATGCTCCCATAATAGCAACAAATTCTCCCTGTTCTATTGAAAGCGAAACACAATTAAGGGCATTGAAGCTGTCCTCTCCTGTTTGATAAGTTTTTATTGCATTTTTAACTTCTATTAAGCTCATATTTATAACCTTGGCATCGGCGGTCTGCCGCTATTCTTTTTAGAATTTTTTCCTTTGATTGACATAATTACTTCAGTACCTTCATTCAGCGCATCTGATATAACTTCTGTTGAAGAATCATTATTTGCGCCTGTTTCAATTTCTATACGTTTAGGTTTATTTTTTTCTAAAATCCATATACCCTGATTTTTATATTTTGGGCCGTTAATGTCGGGTGTGAATTTCAGTGCCATATTCGGAACGCACAATACATTTTCGCTTTTATCGGTAATTATCGAAACATTGGCTGTCATTCCGGGTTTAAGTTTTAAATCTTCGTTGTTAACATCAACTATTACCGTGTAAGTAACAACATTTGATTCTGTTGTGGGGGACAATCTTACCTGTGTAACTTTTCCTTTAAATGTGCTGTCGGGATAGCCGTCAAGTGTATAGGTTACGTCCTGCCCTTCTTCAACTTTTCCGATATCGGCTTCCGAAACACTCACTTCAATCTGCATTTTTGTTAAATCCTGTGCTATTGTAAAAAGTTCAGGAGCTTGAAAACTTGCAGCAACAGGAGATCCTAAGTCAATTTCACGTGAAATAACAGTACCGTCAACGGGTGCTATAATTTTTGTGTAGCCCAAATTTGTCAATGCTGTTTTTAAAGATGCCTGATACTGGTTAATCTGTGCTTTAGCAGCGTTTATTTGAGCAATATCTGACTGGTAGGTGCTTAATTTTTCATCTAATTCGCTTTTGGCAACAAAATTTTTTGCATAAAGATTTTTATATCTTACGTATTGTTTTTGGTCGTAATTTGCGATAGCCTGTAATTTCGCGAGATTTGCTCTGGCATTGTTGATTTGCGCTTGATTTTGCTGAACTGTTGCTTCAAAGTTTGCAGGGTCAATTTGTGCAAGAATTTGTCCTTTTTTCACAACATCATTATAGTCAACGTAAATTTCTTTAATCAGACCCGAAACTGTTGAACCAACGCTTACTGTATTAACGGGATTAATTGTGCCCGAGGCTTCAACAACTTCGGTAATTGTGCAGCGTTTAAGCGTCTTAGTATTATATTTTACCTGTTTGCTGCCTGCAAATCCTATTACACCGATTATAATCACAATAATAACGGCGGCTGTCGAATATATGTATTTTTTTTGTATATTTTTAAGATTTAACATTACTTGTCCTCTATTGATGTTGTAACTTCCTGCGGTAAGGCAATTGCTCTTTCAAGGTTTGCTCTTGCGACATTGTAGTTGTATACTGTCTGAACGTAAGAAACCTGAGCGTTATTATAATTAACTTTTGCATCCTGAAGTTCAATATAATCTCCAAGCCCTACTGCATATCTTCCGTCTGCAAGTTCAAAGTTTTCTAAGGTCTGTTTGACTTTTACGGCAAGAAGCGGAATTTGTTTTTCCAGTTGTACCATATTTATATATAGGTTTTGAACTTCAAAATATATATCCTGTTTTGCCTGATCAATTTCGTTTTGCGCAAGATCAACCTGTATTTTTGCATTATCTATTTTATGTTTTTGACCTTTAATATTTACTGAACTTGATAAATTTATCCCGACATTAAAAGAATTTGTATTATACTGATCGCGGTAGCCGTAGCCTGCTGAGGCAGAAATTTCGGGAAGATATTCGCGTTTTGTATATTTCAGAGATTCTTCCATTGCTTTTAATGTGGCATCGTAAGCTTTTAAATCAGGTCTGTTCTTGTACGCAAGATTAACAGATTCATCAAAAGTGTAAGGAAAGGGCTTAAATTTGTAATTATCCAGTACGTTAATTTTTTCAACCTGTGAAGTTAAAAAAGCATTGATGACATCTTTCGGCGGACTGCTTAAATCCTTTTTCTCGTCAATTTTTTCAAGATTTACCGGCGCATAATTGTTCTGAAAATTGAATGTTTCCGTATTTTCAATTTCATATTCTGGCGCAAATGCTATATACATTGAATTGTTAAGCTGAACAAGCGCATTTTTGTAAGCTTTTTCGGATTCCACAAGCGTGACTTTCGAATCGCTCAAATAAACTTCGGCGTTAACAAGGTCGATTTTGGATTTTATTCCTTCTTCAAAATAAGCTTTTGTACGCTGATAGTTTCTTTCGTTAATCTGAACGTTTGCTCTGTTTACATCAAGTGTTGCTTTTGCCGCCAGAACTCCGTAGTAATTTGTTTTTACGCCAAAAATAGTTTCGAGAACCATATCTTCAAATTCGTAAAGTGCCGCAACCCTGTCGAAATTATACATTTTTATATTGGCGTTTGTTTTGCCGAAGTTAAATAAAAGCTGATTAATACTTGCTTCTGCTGAATAAATATTTGAATTAGTAGAGCGTCTGTCATTTCTGTTATCGGTAATATTATAACCCGTCCCGACGCCGAGTGTCGGAAAGTATTCGGATTTCGCAATTCCGAGATTACCTCTTGCAAGTCCGTAATTGTAACGTGCTTTTTTTATTTGAGGACTGTTTTGAAGAGCTATTGTAATACAGTCTTTAATATTTAAAACGGCATTTTTTTCAACACTCATCTGCTCAATTGCAAATGAGGCTGACATTGTGCAGCATAAACAAACTGTTACGGCTAAAGACTTTATATTGAATTTCAAGCTTAAAAATCCTCGTTACAATATAGTAACGATTAAATCATGTTTTTTGTTCATTTCAATCATTTATGGGGTTGAGATTTTTGTCATTGAACCTGTATAATTTTTCGTTTAAGCTGGTTGTTTTTTGTTTCAGGCAGTTTGTTTTTTGTCTGAGAATTCTGATAATACTTTCTAGATAGTAGCAATTTTCAGTTTCCATATTGCTTATATCGAATGAATTTTTTAAAGTTTTTGTAAGATGTTCAACATCAATAACCTGACATTCTAATTCCGCAAATTTTTCTAAAATAGCATCAAATTGTGTAGTCATATTAATTCCTCCTATAATTTGTTGAAAAATTAATGCTAAAATATTAATAATACATGTTATACTATTTAGAATATATTTAATCAATAGTGTAGTATTAATATATGAAGAAAAATGAAGATTTAAAAAAGATGGGCGAAGCAATCAGACTGGAACGGCTGAAACGACATTTATCACAGGAAAAGTTTGCTGAAATGGCTGATATGCCGACATTCCAACACTTGGGAAGAATTGAAAAAGGACAGGTAGATATACAGGTTTCGACACTGCTAAAAATTCTCCGCGCGCTTAAAATTAAATTTGAAGATTTGATTGAACTTTAATATTAGTTTATACAAGTCATGGGTGAAGCGGCACGCTTCAATTATCTTTCAGTGTCCAGAAATCTTTTTGTAACATTACCAGAAACGGTATTAATTCCAGACGCCCTACAAGCATGTTAAATACCATTAGAGCTTTTGAACTGTCATGTAAGCAGTCAAAATTTGCCATTGGTCCCGTCAGTTTCGCAAATCCTGGACCGATGTTGCCGAGAGCCGTTATACTGCTGCTTAATCCTATTGCACTGTTATGTTCAACTATTGAGATTATTACGGATGTTACCCCAAATATTAAAAAATAATAGAATACATAAACTACTATTTGTCTTGAAACTTCGGCAGGAACAGTTTTATTATCAACTTTAATGTTAACTATTGCATTCGGATGCAGTATTCTGAGAAGTTCGCTTTTCATTGACCTGTAAACAATCAGCCACCGAACCATTTTAATTCCGCCTCCCGCCGAACCCGCACAGGATCCCATAAACATTACCATAAACAGCAGAAGTTTTGATGTGTAATCCCAGTTTATAAAATCTACGCTTGCGCTGCCCGTTGAAGTTGTAATACTTATTACCTGATAAAGTGCATCCGTAAATCCCTGAAATACCGTACTGTTAGTGTTAATTATTAATGAAATAGTAATCAGAACAGCCATAAGCATTACAAGGGAAAAATAAAGTTTAAATTCTTCATTTTTAAAAAGAACCATAGGATTTTTTTGAACAATTGCCCTGTACTGAACGTTAAAACTGGCACCTGCAAGAAACATAAAAATTAAAGTTACCCACGTAAGGTAATTTGAATGATATCCCATCAAACTTTCAGGATTTGGAGAAAAACCGCCTGCCGCAAGGGTTGATAACGAATTACAGACTGCATCGAATCCATGCATTCCTCCAACCATTAGTAATATAATCTGTAAAATTGTTAATCCTGCATAAACTCCCCACAGTGCAGATGCTGTATTTCTTATACGCGGAGTAATTTTATCTTCCGTGGGCCCCGGGGCTTCAGCAAAAAACATCTGGCGTCCTGCGACTGCAAACTGCGGCAAAATCGCAATAAACAATACTATAATTCCCAAACCGCCGAGCCACTGCGTTAATGAGCGCCAGAAAAAAAATGCCTGCGGATAATCAAAATTTGTAAGAATTGTTGCGCCTGTCGTAGTAATTCCGGAAACGGATTCAAACAATGCATCAAGCGGTGATATCCCGTAAAATAAATACGGAATTCCCGCAATTATTCCGAATATTACCCATGATACCGCAACAATAAATAATGCTTCCGCTTTTTTTATATCGTTTAAATTTTCAAGCGTTGTCGAGTTCGGGACTACTTTCCTAAAAACATAGCCCAACCCTGCAGAGATAATGCCTGCGGTTAAAAAAGGCATTATTGAACTAAAATCATGATAGTATAGCGCCGCAATAATCGGAGTTAAGGTTACGAGCCCTATATATATCATTGTTAATCCTATTGCATTTGCAAGATAATTTAAACGCATATTATTTTACCTTAAAAAACTCTTTAATTTCAGCCGCATTATCGGCAGTTGTAAAGATAATTAATATATCATCGGTATTTATTGCAGTGTCGCCTTTGGGGATTATAACGTTGTTCTTTCTTAAGATTACACCTATAATTGCGCGTGCGGGGAATTTTAAATCCATAATTTTTTTATTGTCAAATTCCGGAAGAACTTTAATTTCCATAACTTCTCCCTGTCCTTGCTCAACAGTTGCAAGAATATCGACATCGTTTTCCAAAAGATCATTTCTCACTTCGTTAATAGCTGAATTTTTAGGAGAAATTGCAACGTCAATACCTACTTTTTCAAATAAAGGTATATTTAAAACTTTTGCAACCCTTGCAATTACACGCTTAACCCCCAGTTGTTTTACGAGCAGCGAGCATAAAAGGTTTCTTTCATCATTATTGGTAACGCTTATAACAACATCAGCCGCGCCTATTTCTTCTTCATCAAGAAGTTTTAAATTTGTTCCGTCGCCGTTAATTACAAGAGTGTGCGATAATTCTTCCGCCAAAAGCTGGCATCTTTCGTAATCCTTTTCAATAATTTTAATTTTTATTTTAAGTTTTTCAAGAGTTTTTGCAAGCATCATTCCGACATTTCCGCCGCCGATGATTGCAACTGATTTAACTATTTCTTTTTCATGAAAAAAAGTTCCAGCCAGAATATCAAGCGAATGCGATGTTCCCATAAATATAAGCTTATCGCCGTCTTTAATTTCCGTTTCTCCGTTAGGAATAAAAAGCTGACAGTTTCTTGTAAGACCAACCATTAACGTGTCTTTTGTAAATCCGCAGTCTTTAACTTTTTTCCCTACAATAGGAAGATGCGATTTAACTTTATATTCCAAAAGTCTGGCTCTGCCGTCGGCAAAGTTTTCAACATCAAGTGCATGTGCTACTGTTACGATACGGAAAATTTCCTGAGTAAGCAGTTCTTCAGGCCAGATAATGTAGTCAATAAAGAAGTTGCAAAAATTTTCACTGTTTTTTTCAAAATTTAATGTTTTTTTGTATTCTTCTCTGCTTACAAAACAAATTGTTCTTACACCTCCAAACTGTTTAGCAGAGAGGCAGGCAACAATATTGGCTTCATCAATACCCGTACAGGCGATAAAAATATCAGCGTTTTTTATATCGGCATTTTTCAGAACATCTATGTTAGAAGCGTTGCCTTGAACAAAACTTATATCCAGCTTGTTAAATTCATCTGTTCTGTTTTCTTCTTTGTCAATTATTGTTATATCATGGTCTTCGAAGAATTCTGTTGCCAGCAGGTAGCCGATTTCCGTTGCACCGTAAATTACTATTTTCATAACATGCGAATTATATATTAAAAAGATTTTTTTACAAGTTATCTGAACATCAGCAGTACGAAAATTATGAGATAATTTAATATTTGCAGAGCTATAACGGCAACAATCGGAGAAAAATCCAATCCCCCCACAGGCGGTATTATTTTTCTGAAAATATTCAAATATAAATCGGTAACATCGCGCAGTGCTTCAAACGGCTGTTTATACCAGTCAATACTCGGTACAAAGCTTAAAAGGCATCTTAAAAGTATTAACCAGAAATATATTTGGAAAAAACTGTTTACAACAAATATTAAATTATTTACCATAATTCACCTTATAATTGAGAGCTTTTTTTAGTATCCGCACAAGAACAATTATCTCTTTGAGAAGGGATATTTTCAATCATCTTAAAGAGCAGATTTTTAAGGTTAGATACGTTAGAATTAAATACCTGAATAACTTCGTGGTGTGAAACAGGCGGAACATCTCCGACCAAACCTGCATCGTAGTCTGTTATCAGCGAAATATTCAACGGGCACATATCCATTTCTTTTACAAGGTAAGCTTCGGGGAATGCAGTCATATTAATTACTTCCCAGCCCTGATTTGTAAAGAATTTGGATTCCGCTTTTGTAGAAAATCTCGGTCCGTTAATTACAACTACTGTTCCCTTTTCATGGATTGTAATACCTAATTCTTTACCTGTTTTAATTGCAAGTTCTCTAAGTTCGGGGCAGTAAGTTTCTGCAGCAGACGGGTGAGTAACAACAGGTCCTTCAAAGAAAGTTGTTTTTCTTCCGTCAGTCCAGTCAACAAACTGATCACAAACAACAAAATCACCGGGTTTAACATGTTTTTGCAAACTTCCTGCAGCGCAAGGAGAAATTACTCTTTCGCATCCGACTGATTTCATAGCCCAAACATTGGCTCTGTAATTTATTAAGTGAGGTAAAATTGTATGGTTTCTGCCATGGCGCGGCATAAATGCAACTTTATGTTCGCCCACATTCCCGATAAACAAGCTGTCGCTCGGCATACCGTAAGGAGTTTCCACTCTTACTTCTTCAATATTATCTAAAAACTTGTAAAATCCGGAACCTCCGAATACACCGATATCTGCTAATTTTTTGTTTTCCATAAATTTTTATCCTCTCATTTTTATAATCTCTGTTAAAATTTTACCATAAAAAAGAAAAAATTACTCTGAAAAAACGATAAAAATCATTATCTTAACAATTGTTTTAAATACACTTTAAAAGGCGCTATATCAAGCGTTGAGCCGTTGTTGGATTTAGTGAATTTTACTTAAGGGGTTGAAATTTTATTTTTTTGTAATATATTGTTTATATAATCATTCTTAAAAGTTTTTGATTTTGTTGAAGAAACAGGTCGTTAGGAAATTTTTAAGGATTTCAATTTACAACATAGAGGATTACATTTTGAAAAAATTGTTACTGTTAACTTTTACACTGATGTGTATGTTATTTAATCATGCACAATGTCAGGCAGCTGACGTTAACTCTGTAAAAGCCACAATAGTAAAACACGCTATTGAAATGGGGGTGGATCCTGCAATTGCGCTTAGTATTGCACGTACCGAATCAGGATTCCGCCATGAAGCAAGAAGCGCACACGGTGCTGTCGGTGTATTTCAGCTTATGCCGTCAACCGCAAGAAGAATGGGGTACAATCCTTATTCTTTGAATGACAACATTAAAGCCGGTATTACATATTATAAAAAAATGTATAATATGTTCGGCTCGGTAGAATTAGCTCTCGCTGCTTACAATGCGGGACCCGGAAACGTAAAAAGATATAATGCGGTTCCTCCTTATGGTGAAACAAGACGTTTTGTAAGCAAAATTATGTCTGACGTAAACAGACAAAAAGCTAATCCCGATCCTGCGGTTATAAAGGCAAGACAAGGAGTTTATACAGCTCAAAAGCCGAAAGCCGTAACTCCTAAAGCAACTGTTCATAAACCTGCGTCAAAGGTTGTTGATACAAAACCGCTTCAGGTCGAAGTACTGGAAGAAAAACCTATAGAATTGAAGTTGGAAACACTTACGGTTGCTATATAGTTTAAGGGGAATAAGATATTAGAAAAAGAAGAGAACCATTATAATTGGTTCTCTTTTTGTTTGTAAATTTTTCTTAACAAATAAGAAAATTTTTTTAAAGAAATTGTCTTAATTTGTCGTAATACTACTCAGAAAGGAATCATGTACCAAAATGGGAATGGCAGCAGGACAAGCGAGATTACTTAGCATTACGGCAAGATTGACCGATAATGAACTTCGTTCTCAAACCATAACAAATTCCAAATTGCGTCTGGCTGATAAATCAACCGAAGCCAGCCAGGAGTACATGGATGCTTTAAACTCAACACAATTAATGTATGGTGCATATGATGGTAATGGCAATTTGAGCTATCAAGAATTGACCGCAAATTCTCTTTTAAGTTACGGAGAACTGAAAAATCAGTATTCTCTTGTTAATTCTGCAGGTCAGATAATGTTAAACGGTTCAGATATCAAAAAATATGAAGCCTCAAACAGTTTAGCAGAATTTTTATACAGCTATGGTATCCCCGAAGTTGAAAACCCCGAATACCCCGAAGCTTTAAAAGGTATATACGGTAATACTACAACTGATGACGGTTCATATTTATATGAAAAAATGTATGATGAAACAAATCCGAGCCAATGGGATGACTATTTTTCTGCAATGACCGATAGTGATATTGCAAATTTGCAAAATATAGTAAATAAGGCTCCGGGTGATGTTACGGAAGCAGATGCGCAATCATTTGCTAATGCCGTGAATTCTTGGAAAGCCCAAGTAACAGCAAATAGTTTAATAAAAGATTACCCAAATCTCGGAGGGACTTTTGGGGCTTATGTAAATGGTCTTTTAGATCTGCCTGAAGTTCAGTTCCCTGATAAAAATGACCCGCAATTTACTGATGTAAGCGGTAATTCTGAGTTATCAGAAAAGTTTAATCTTGCATCAAAACAGTGCTACAATAACTGTCACCCTCCTTACAGCGGAAGCGGACAAACATGTTATCTGCATGTACTTGCTTATTTGTTAGACTATAACGGAGATCTTTCAGGATATCCCAAAAATTTTGATACCACAGTTCCGGGTTATTCAATAAGTGTTGATAGCGGAAAAATTACAGGAGCTGCAATTAATAGTCAAAGAGAAGAATATCCTGTTGGCTCAGGAAATTATGTTCCCGCTAAAGATATGATGAAAGATGTTTCGGAATATCTTTGGGATGAAGAAAACGGCTGTATGGCTCCTGTTGATAATTCAGACACAACTTCATACTCTTCTTCGGTTGCAGAAAAATTGTTAAGCAATTACAAATGGGTAGATTCTGATGGCGACGGTGTTTATGAAAAAACATTAAAAACGTGGCCTGAAAGAGTTATAGATACTTACTATGCTGTAGAACACCGAAATGAATTAGGTCTTCAGTATGAATCGTTACTTCCTATACTTGATGAATTTCAGGTAGATATGGAAAAAGCACTTTCTTCTATTTTTAACCAGGAAAGATATGAAGCAGCCGTAAAAGACTGGCAGACAGAAATGGCAAAATGGCTTAAAGAAATAGGGGATTTAAAAGCTAATTATGTGGAAAGTTTGGAAAATATTCCGGATAAAACTATTCCTGATGAAAACGATGCAAGATACCAGTGGTATGTAAATCTTTATTATCGTATGGGCGGCGGTGAAGAAAATGCTGACGGCACTAAAAATAATAATAACTATAAAGAATTAGATGAAAATCTTATTAATAATGCAGAGTGGCTTCAATTTGCATTGGAACACGGTATTTTGACTATGGAACAGGCTTCTTACAATGAAAACGGTTCCGAAAAATATCCTGAAATCGGTACTTATGATTGGAAAGCAATTATTTACACTAATGCAAGCGATTTTAAATCTCAGGAAGATGAAGTCAAAATTGCAGCAGCAGAAGTTAAGTACAAAAATAAATTAACTGAAATTGAAAATCAGGATAAAAAATATGATCAAGATCTGAAAAAACTTGACACTGAACATAATGCACTTCAAACCGAATATGACTCAGTTAAAGGTGTAATTGATAAAAACGTAGAAAGATCATTCAAGGCATTTTCATAAAATAAATCCCGCTTATATAAGCGGGATTTATTTTATGAATTATAAGCTTTAAAAAGTTCTTTTAAAACTTCATGTCCTTTTAACAGCGACTTATAATCCAAATATTCATTTTTTGAGTGCATATTGCAAACGGTTGCTAAACCGACAAGATAAGGAACAAATTTTTCACTGTTTGCATTTGTTTCATTTGCATAAATATGAGTTTCCGCACCTGCGTGGAATGATGTTATATGAGGTTCTACACCAGCTTTTTTTGCGGCTGCTTCAAATAATATCGGAATATAGCCATCATCAACTTTTTCAAAAGGCGGTAAATGTTCTTCAAATTCAATTACTGCATCAGCAAGATTTTTGTGGTGTTCGTTAAATTTATCTACAGTCAAAGCCATTTGAAGTTTTAACTCTTCTTCTTTTTTTCTGCTTGAACTTCTTATTGAATAACTTACTTCTGCATCTGTATTAATTATATTGGTAACGTTAATATTCCCTGCTGAAATTCCGCCCACATTGCAGGATGTTATAACAGTTCCGTCTTCTTCATAAAAGACACCTTGCGGAAGAGCTGATATTAAATCTGCAATAAGCTTTGCGGCATTGGCACGTGTTTTGTCACCTATGTCAATTCCTGAATGCCCGCCTTTAAAACTGTGCACTTTTATTTTTGCCAGAGTATAGCTTGCTCCTGAAATTTCGCATTGCCCCAGAGTATCGCTGTCCAGTACAAGAACATATTTTGATTTGAAATTTTTAAGGTTTGCATTTCTTATACCTGATAATCCGTTTTCTTCATCTCTGGTAAACATAACTTCCAAGCCGCCATGTTTCATATCAGATTTTGCAAGTTCTTTTGCAAAAAGAAGAGCATTTGCAACTCCTGCCTTATCATCACCGCCTAATGTTCTTTCTTCAGCGTGAATATTGCCGTTTTCATCCAGATAAGTTTTAACGGGGCTGTCATCGCCGATTACATCCATATGTGCGGAAAGCATTAAAGGTTCTTTCGTGCTGTCTGTTGCGGGAATATTTATTATTACATTTTTAAAATCGTCAAATTTGCAGTTTATTCCATTTTTGTCACAGTATTCTCTAATCCATTCTGCAACTTTTTCTTCGTGCATTGAAGGTGACGGAATTTCTGCAAGATTGCAGAATAAATCAATAAGCTCGTGTTCTTTTCTGATATTTTCTAATGACATAATTCTCTCCTTTACGGGATTATTATATCACTTTTTCAGTTAATATCAACTATACTTACTCCGTCGCCGCCTTCATTATCTTCACCCGGTCTGAATTTTGCAACATAAGGCGATGTTGATAAAAAATCTCTTACGGCTGATTTTAAAGCTCCTGTTCCGTGTCCGTGAATAACTGTTACATTCGCAAGATTTGCAAGGCTTGCTTTATCAAGATAGAATTCCAGACTGTCAAGTGCATCTTCAACTTTATATCCTCTAAGATCGAGAGTATTTGAAATACTTGTCTTTCTAAGTTCGAATTTTTCGAAGGAACTTGGTCTGTATACGTTTTCTTTCTTTTCAAATGCAGCATCATAAGGCGCGAGTTTGTCGCATTTTATTTTTGTTTTAAAATTCCCCATCTGAACCATTATATAGTTATTTTTGTCGGGAAGTGCGAGAATTGTTACAGGCTGGTGAAGTTCTTTAAGAATTAATTTATCGCCTGTTTTTACATTGCTCCAGTTAATTTCTTCGTACTGCTGTTTTTCGTCAAATTCTGAAAGTTTGCCTCTGAACTTTTGTTCTGTTTGGGCAAGTCTGGCGTATGAGCGGCGTGCAATTTTTTCGGATTTTTCGCGTCTCAGCTCGTCGAGAATCTCTTTTATTTCTGCTTTTGCATCAAGCATCTCGCGGTCGAATTTGTCTTTTATTATTTTAACTGTTTTCTTTTTATCTTTTTTTACTTCTGCCAGTGAATGTTCGTATTCTGTTTTCAGATTTTGTGAGGTTTCTTTTAAATTTTCGGCTTCTTCAAGGTTTTGTGCCAGTTTTGCCTGTGTTTCCTGTAATTTTTCAACAACGAGTATTGAAGGGTCTTTTGTTGATACAACAATATTTTTTGCTTTATCAACCAGAGCCTGTTCAAGTCCTAAATTTGCGGCAATAGATATTGCATTGCTTAACCCCGGAATTCCTATTAAAAGTTTATAAGTAGGACGTAATGTTTCAGTATTGAATTCTACTGACGCATTTTTAAAATACGGGTTAAGGTATTCAAGAGCTTTTAATTCTCCGTAATGTGTGGTGACTGTTGATAATACATTTTTTTGTGCAAGTTTTTCTAAGATTACCTGAGCTAATACAGCGCCTTCCACAGGGTCTGTCCCCGCGCAGATTTCATCGAGTAATACAAAAGATTTTTCATTGCTCCGGTTTATAATCTCAATGATATTAGTCATGTGCGATGAAAAAGTGGAAAGATTTTGCAATATGCTCTGATCATCTCCTATATCGGCAAAAACATTTTCAAACGGATAAATTTTTGCAGCAGTGCAGGGAAGAAACATTCCCGCTTTTGCCATGAGAATAAATAAGCCGATTGTTTTTATGGTAACTGTTTTACCGCCGGTATTTGAACCTGTTATTATTACGGATTTATAGTCCTTTCCGATTTCAAAATTATTTGTAACAACATTTTCCACATTCCCTATAAGAAGAGGGTGTTTCATATTTTCGATTTCGACGAATTTATGAGTTACAATTTCAGGTTCGACAGCCTGAATTTTTACTGCATAACGTGCTTTTGCAAAATGGTAGTCAATTGTTGCAAGAATTTGTTCCGATAAAACAAGTTCCTTTATTTCATCTTTTACGAGTGATGTAAGTCCTGCAAGTATTCTTACGATTTCAGAGTGAATATTTGCCTTAATCTCTCTTATTTTATTGTTGAGCGGAACAATTTGTTCGGGTTCAATATAAAAAGTTTTGTTAGTAGCCGATACATCATGGACAATTCCCGGAACTTTGCTTTTTGATGATGCCATTACCTGAAAAACAATTCTGTCGTCACGGGTTGTATATATGTTTTCTTGAAGATGCTTTGAAAAATCTGCCGAATTCAAAAGTGAGCTTACCGTATTTTTAAGATTTTTTTCATTGTCGCGCAAAGCCGCATAAAGTCCTTTAAGTTCCGGCGTTGCATCCTGTCTGATATTTAAGTTTTCATCGAATGTCGAAAATATTTTTTCTTCAAGACTTTTATCAACAACCAAACTTTGAGAAGCAATTCTTATTATTGCATCGACAGGTAAATTTTCTGATAAAAACTTTTTTACAAGCCTTGATGTTCTTAATGTTTTTGCAATATCTATAAGTTCTTCTTCCGATAAATAAGTACTTCCCATATTCTTTTGAATTTGACCTATATCGGCAACAAACTCTATCGGAATATCGTTTGGCATATCAAGAATGAATTTTGCCTCTGACGTGCATTTTAATTCATTTTTAACTTTAACTATATCGTCAAACGGAACTGTTTTAAGACAAATTTCTTTGCTTTGACGTATTTTAGCAAAGTTTGAAAGTTTTTCCGCTATTTTATCAAATTCGAGAGATTTTCGGCTTTTTTCAATAATATTCATAATAATATTTAAAGATAAGAATGCCTGAATTACAATGATTTATTAACTTTTTTTGATTTTCTTGCATTAAAGATTTTTTGAAAGTAAAATTGTAAGTATAAGAAGGGATAATATAGAAATGAAAATAGAAAGACAACGCGTAAAAGAACAAGATAAAAACGAAAGACGTCATAATTTTGAACCTGTTGAAAGCAACCTGACAGAAGAACAGGTAAAACTTGAAGCATCAAGATGTTTGCATTGCAAAAATCCTAAATGCGTTCAAGGATGCCCTGTTAATATTCAGATACCTGAATTTATAAAAGCAATTAAAGACGGAGATTTGAATAAAGCGGGAGAAATTATTCGTCAGACAAGTATGCTTCCTTCTGTCTGCGGAAGAGTTTGCCCTCAGGAAAGACAATGTGAAGGCAATTGTATTTTAGGTATAAAAGGCGAGCCTGTTGCAATCGGTGCTCTCGAAAGATATGTCGGAGATAATACAAAAGCAGAAATGCCCGAAATTAAACCTTCAGGTAAAAAAGTAGCGGTTGTTGGTTCGGGGTGTGCCGGTATGACTGCCGCATGCGATTTGCGAAAAGAAGGTCATGAAGTAGAGGTATTTGAAGCTTTACACGAATTAGGCGGTGTTTTAAGATACGGTATTCCGCCTTTCAGGTTACCGCGTGTTGTTTTGGACAGAGAAATCGAAAACCTTAAATCAATGGGTGTTAAGTTTCATACTAACGTGATTGTCGGTAAATCAATAACACTAAAACAATTAAAAGAGGACGGATTTGACTCAATATTTATTTGTTCGGGGGCAGGACTTCCAAAAATGCTTCATGTGCCAGGGGAAAATTTAAACGGCGTATTTTCCGCAAACGAATTTTTAACAAGAGTTAATCTAATGCATGCAGGTCAGCCTGGCAGCCCGACACCTTTAAGGGTTGGTAAAAAAGCCGCAATATTCGGCGGCGGCAACGTGGCTATGGATGCGGCAAGAACGGCTGTGCGTGTAGGATTTGAAGAAGTTTATATTATTTACAGAAGAACAGAAAAAGAACTTCCGGCGCGTTTGGAAGAAATCAGACACGCAAAAGAAGAAGGAATTGTTTTTAAATTCTTATATGCTCCTAAAGAAATAATAGGTGAAAACGGTTATGTAAAAGCTGTTGAACTAGAAGTTATGGAACTTGGAGAACCCGATGAAAGCGGAAGACGTAAACCTGTTCCGACGGGAAAATTTGAAACGGTGGAATTGGATACAGTAATTGTAGCTTTAGGCACAGGTCCTAATCCTATAATTCAGCGTTCTGCCGAAGCCGAAGGACTGGAAATTATTACTGATAAACGCGGATATATTACAGTTGATTGTGATACAAGATGCACCAATATTCCAACATTATATGCAGGCGGCGATGTTGCACCTGTCGGAGAATCCAATGCTATAAATGCCATGGGCGCAGGCAAAAAGGCTGCAAAAGCTATTAATGAAATGTTGAAATAGTATGAAATTTACATTTTTACAAAAAAGCATATCTTCGGCGATTGCACTTTTAATTTGTGCAATGCCCGTTTTTGCTTTGGATTTGGACACTTCTGTTGACGATGAAATCAGAAGAACTTATGACCCGTCAAAATTGGAGCAGTCTTTGCCGTCTTTACCTAAAACGGCACCTTCGCAAAATACTTCTCCGAAAAATATGCCTGCACCTCAAACCCCGCCTAAGTCATTGCCTGTTACTCCTGATGCAAAACCCCAAATCGGTGTTAAAAAGTTTCAAAATGATTTCAAATACGATAAATCAACGGCAATCAGAATTAAAAAAGGTACGAAATTCAGGGTTAAGTCTAATTCCGTTATATCCGATTATTTAGCTGAAGGGGCAAGAGTATCATTTACTACTGTTAAACCTGTAACCCAAAGATATATAACGCTTCCGATAGGTACAAGGTTTACTGCTGTTGTAACAAATTCTCATAAACCTCAGATGAGCGGTAACGGCGGTCTTGTTGTGCTTATGGTTGATAGTATTACTGTAAACGGTCAGACAAGAAGTGTTCATGGAAAAATTACGAAAGCAAATATGAAAAAAATATTTTTCAATAACATGAAAGGTAAACGCAGTTACTGGAAGGGTGTTGCAAAACAAATTGACAAAGGCGAAAATTTTTATAAAAAAACAAGACGTACTTCCTCTAAACTTGCCGATAATCCTGTTGGTATAATAATATCTCCAATTCCGGTTGTGACAGGTATGATTGTTTATGCTGTTAATCTTGCGGGATCCCCGCTTTTTGCAATCTGGTATAAAGGCGGCAGAATCTCAATTCCTGCAGGCAGTGAATTTGAGATAAAATTATTGGAAGATGTGTATTTGTACTGATTATAACCTGTGAGGATAGTCTTTTTTGATTTCCCAATTGTCATATTCAAGTAAGCCGCTGCAATATGCAGGTGTACTTTTACAGTAATTAAGCCTTTCTTTCCTGCTTTTCGCGTCCGCTCTGACATATGCGCTGAAACTACGGTTAGTATTGCTGTCTGACTTTTTACAGATTAAAAAACGATATTGATCACGTCCCTCTTCATTTGGATTCTTATCACCGTTAATATCAAAAATTAAATCCATACAGCTTCCGTTACGAAGTTTTACAGAACTTCCGTCAGTCAATAAAACTTTAAATAAATTTGTCTTTTCATCTTTTTCAGTTTTTAAATATTTCAGATAATTCTTGATATATTTGTTAAAGTATTTCTGCGAACTTTCATAATCGCTGTCAGGGTAAAGCCCCGTTTCTTCATCTTTGGTCGTTTCTTTATCTTTCTCCCAATCTTCAACAGGTCCGTTATCATTTTCGGACATTAATACAGCCTGTGCCATGATGCTGTAAAATTTTTTTAATCTTGCTGTTGTTTCGGATTTTTTGTGGTTTTGTATAAGTGCAGGAAGAGTTAATGCTGCAACAACCCCGATAATCCCCAGTGTTATCAAAACTTCCGCCAGAGTGAAACCTTGTTGATTATTCATCCTTTGTCTATCTCCTATAAATATATTTTTATAAGCTTTCTTTATTTGTTTATAAGCAAATTTAATTAGAGTATAAGCTATTGAACTCAATATGTCAACTCCTCTAAAATAACAAAATGGATGATAATGAATTTTTAAAGAAAATCGGTCATAAAATTAAAGTGTTAAGGACTATCAGAGGGTATTCGCAGGATGATCTCGTTAATGCCGTAAATATAGATAAAAGCTATTACAGCAAGGTTGAACGCGGTATGACGAATGTTACACTTACTTATTTAAAACATCTTGCTGATTTTTTGGAAATTGAACTTGCGGAGCTTGTTGATATAAATATTAAAATCTGACTTTAACCCAAACAGATGATTTTGCTTTATAGTATTGTTTAATATTTTAATTTAGTTTATAATATTTTTACAAGTTTAGTAGTAGTAGTAGAGACAACTTATAATTAGTGAAGGAGAACTTATGATTAAAAAATTAACTTCACCGAAGGCATTGTTTGCGATGTTCGCAGCTTTGTTAACGGCTGTTTCGCCTGCTCTTGCAAGCGAAGCTGATTTGGTTGTTCCTAATATCAAAGACGCAAGTCCGGCAAGCTTTAATTTATTGCTTATCGGTATTGTAATTTCTTTTGTGGGTTTGATATTCGGATTTATCGAATTCTTTAGAATTAAAAAATTGGATGTTCATTCAGCTATGGCTGAAGTCGGTAACACAATTTTTGAAACATGTAAAACTTACCTTATTCAACAAGGTAAATTCTTGCTTGTTCTTGAAGTATTAATCGGTCTGTGTATCGCATTTTACTTCGGATACTTGCAGCACATGCCGTTAAGCCATGTATTAATTATTCTTGCATGGTCAGTAATCGGTATTTTAGGTTCTTATGCCGTTGCATGGTTCGGTATCAGAATGAATACACTTGCTAACGCAAGAACTGCTTTTGTTTCTTTAAAAGGAAATCCTTTAAATATTTTAAATATTCCTTTAAAAGCAGGTATGTCAATCGGTGTGTGCCTTGTATCGGTTGAACTTATTTTGATGCTTACAATATTATTATTTGTACCCGGAGAAATTGCGGGTGCTTGTTTCATCGGTTTTGCTATCGGTGAATCTTTAGGAGCTTCTGCTCTTCGTGTTGCAGGCGGTATCTTTACAAAAATTGCAGATATCGGATCTGATTTAATGAAAATTCAATTCGGTATTAAAGAAGATGATCCGAGAAACCCGGGTGTAATTGCTGACTGTACAGGTGATAATGCCGGAGATTCTGTAGGTCCTACTGCTGATGGTTTTGAAACTTACGGTGTAACGGGTGTTGCCCTGGTTTCATTCATCTTGCTTGCAGTTGCGGGACCGGAAAATCAAGTTCAATTATTGACCTGGATTTTCGTAATGAGATTCTTAATGATAGTTACTTCAGTTGTTGCATACTGGATTAACGGTGTAGTTGACAAATTCTATGCAGCAAAAACTCAAAAATTTGACTTTGAAAAACCGTTAACTAACCTTGTTTGGTTAACTTCAATACTTTCAATTGCCATGACTTTCGGCGTAAGCCACTGGTTATTGGCAGATATGGGCGGTAAATTATGGTTAGTACTTTCCGTAATCATTTCATGCGGTACTTTAGGCGCTGCATTAATTCCGGAATTTACTAAAATATTTACTTCTCCTAAAGCTAAACATACAGAAGAAGTTGTTACCGCATCACGTGAAGGCGGAGCTTCTTTGACAATCCTTTCCGGTATTGTTGCAGGTAATTTCTCGGCATTCTGGATTGGTATGGTTATCGTATTATTAATGGGACTTGCATACGTTGCATCTCTTCATATCCCTGAAGCTGTAATGATTTATCCGTCTGTATTTGCATTCGGTTTGGTTGCTTTCGGCTTCCTTGGTATGGGACCTGTGACAATTGCGGTTGACTCTTACGGTCCTGTTACCGATAACGCTCAATCGGTTTATGAATTGTCTTTAATTGAAGATATTCCGAATGTTGGGGAAGAAATCGAAAAAGAATACGGTTTCAAGCCTGATTTTGAAAATGCTAAAAAATACTTAGAAGAAAATGATGGTGCAGGAAATACATTCAAAGCAACTTCTAAACCTGTATTAATCGGTACGGCTGTAGTTGGTGCTACAACAATGATTTTCTCATTAATTTTAGTTATCAAATCAACTTTGGGTATTGAGCCTGAAATGATTTTGAATATGCTTAATCCATACACATTGCTTGGTTTATTATCAGGCGGTGCGGTTATCTACTGGTTCTCAGGTGCTTCAATGCAGGCTGTAACAACAGGTGCATATTCTGCAACCGAATATATTAAAGATAACATTAAACTTGATGATGCAAATTCAAAAAGTGCAAATGTTGCAAATTCAAAAGAAGTTGTAAAAATTTGTACTCAATATGCACAAAAAGGTATGATTAATATCTTTATCGCATTATTTGCATTTGCTCTTGCATTTGCTTGTCTATCAGCTCCTAGCTGCAAGACTTCTGCACCTGTAGCATTCTTTGTAAGCTACTTGATTGCAATTGCCGTATTTGGTTTGTTCCAGGCCGTATTTATGGCAAACGCAGGCGGATGCTGGGATAACGCTAAGAAAATCGTTGAAGTAGATTTGCAGGAAAAAGGAACTCCGCTTCATGAAGCAACAGTAGTCGGCGACACAGTTGGTGATCCTTTCAAAGATACATCATCAGTTGCTATGAACCCGATTATTAAATTTACAACGTTATTCGGACTACTTGCAATGGAAATTGCAATTTCTGAAGCTTTCAGAAATATTGCACCGATTGCAGGCTGGGTATTCTTAATTATTGCATTGGTGTTCGTTGTACGTTCATTCTACGCAATGAGAATTCCTTCAAATAAATAGGGAAATGAGTATATCTCATATAAAAGAGAACCTGACTTGAAAAAGCCGGGTTCTCTTGTTATAATAAATAAAGAGAAAGGAGCAATTATGAAAAGATTTAACGTAAAACAGTCATTTCCGCACGCAGTGCTCGGGGGGGGGGCGTTTTAGAGCTTCTTCCTTTATATTCCGAGGATTGTAAAAAAAATAAAGTCTGTTATAATAGTGATGTATATAGTCACAATTATAATGGAGTACTTATGAAAAACAGTTTCGGGTTTACTTTAGCAGAAGTATTAATAACGCTCGGTATAATCGGTGTAGTTGCAGCACTGACTTTACCAAATTTGATTGCTAATTATAAAAATAAAGAATTTGCAACGCGTGCGAAAAGAACATATTCATTAATAAGTCAGGCAATCCAGAGATTTCAGGCTGATAATGGAAGTCCCGGTGATGTTACCGGTTTGTTTGACACTTCTAAGACATCTAATGAAGTTTTAACTGCTTTTGCAAAATATTTTGACGGAGCAGAAGTTTGTCTTTCTTCTAACAGTTGCAGTAAATCACGTTATTCTATTACTTATTCGTATCCATTGTATGATGAAAGCAGTACATCAAGAGCAGATGCAATAAGTTATCCTTTCTTGGTGCTGAAGGATTCTTCCATAATTGCTGTCAAGCAGTACTCTTCTTGTGAATTTACTTCATCAGGTCCTCAGTATGACAATGACGGTAATACTATTGTTGACAGTTCGGGAAAGCCTGAAATTTTTGAATGGACGGAATACATGTGTGCATTAATAACTTTTGATACGAACGGTACTGCCGCGCCTAATCAATATGGTGCTGATGTATTTCAATTAAAAATTCGTCAAAACGGATCTTTTCACGGCTGGTCAGGCAGCGGCTGGAACAGCTTGAAGAATATACTTGGCGGCGGTGATCCGATTTATGAAAAGTATACGGCAGGAACACAGAAAGATTAAAAAATAAAAGCCCCTATTTTGTAAGGGCTTTTTATTTTTTTTTGTGTTAATATATGTTTATCGAAATATTAATAGAGGGAAGGATATGAGTTTAACAGTATACTTAGGGATAGATGTCGGTTCAGTAACAACAAAGCTTGCATTAGTAGATGAAAAAGGTAAATATGTAGACAGTTATATGCTTAGAACTGCCGGAAAACCGGTAATGGCTGTTCAAAAAGGGTTAAATGAACTGTATGCAAAAAGAATTACGGATTATGATGTAATGGGTGTTGGAACAACCGGTTCCGGTCGAAACCTGGCAGGTGCTCTTGTTGGTGCTGATATTATTAAAAACGAAATTACCGCTCATGCTGTCGCCGCAAGTATAAATGTTCCGGGTGTTCAAACTATTTTGGAAATCGGCGGACAGGACAGTAAAATTATTATCCTTCGTGATGGTATTGTAACGGATTTTGCTATGAATACAGTTTGTGCTGCGGGAACAGGAAGCTTTCTTGATCAGCAGGCAAACAGATTAAATGTTCCTATTCAGGATTTTGGAGCCACTGCGTTGAAATCTGCTAATCCCGCAAGAATTGCAGGTAGATGCGGTGTTTTTGCCGAAAGTGATTTAATCCATAAACAACAATTAGGATATCCGGTTGAAGATTTATTATACGGTCTTTGTCAGGCTCTTGTGAGAAATTATTTGTCAAATCTTGCTTTAGGTAAAGAATTACTTCCCGTATTTTCATTCCAGGGGGGTGTTGCTACAAATTCCGGTATGGTAAAGGCGTTTGAAGAAGCATTGGGACATAAAGTAGTAGTTCCTGACAATCATCAAACTATGGGGGCGATTGGCGCAGCTTTATTGGCAATGGAAAACCATCAATATACCGAAGCCGCAACTAAATTTAAAGGCTGGCAGGTAGGTGAAATGCATTTCCACTCAATTACCTGTGATTGCACTGGATGCTCTAATAATTGTGAAGTTATCACTATTGTTGAAGGTGAACAGGAAATCCAGCACGTTGAGAAAATTAAAGATATTAAAGGTAATATTATAGCGCGTTGGGGCGGTACATGCGGAAGATGGGATATTTCATAAGCAAAATTGTTTATCTGCTTCTGAAATTACCTTTTGACCAGGAATAAATACTTTCAATATTATCGAATTCTTTTTTGAATTTCGGGTTATTTATAAATTTAACTATATATTTATTTCTGTTTGAAAAAGCATGACCGATAACTTTTCCGCTTTTTGATGCACTGTAGCCGTAAATAATTTCTTTTCCGTTTGATTGGCTTCTTTGCGGTTTCATATCAAAAGATAATTCCGTAACTCTTTCAAGCGGAGCTTTACCCTTTTCGTTTATTTCTATTGTTCTCTTGTAGCCTGTCGGAATTCCTGTTGTAGTACAAAGCTCGGTTACAACTGTTTGTGTTTTACGAGTATTATGATTTTTATCAAAAAATATTTTTTTACGGATATCTGCAGTTTGCGTGTGTTTAAATTTTTCTATTATAGATTTGCCGTCGTTATAGTTGGTTATTGTACCGCCAAGTTCTCCATCAGGGTTTATATAAATTCGTTTTTTTGAAATTTTGCCGCCCTTTCTTCCAAAATATTCAACTTTTGCTTTACCGTTATCAAGCAGAGTTATAAGTCTTTCACTAAAATCATGGGCACTTACTTTAAATTGGTTTACGGTTTGTATAATTTCAGAACTAAGTTTATCTAAAACGTCTTTACCTGTCTTATCAGTTATATCTTTTATTTCGTTAATTTTTTGTTTTAAACCTGTATTTTGAGTTGCGGTTCCTGCAGCCGCTGCTACATTCTGTTTCGCCGGTTTTCTTGTAAGACAGCAGGCTGCAAGAAGTGCTGTCCCTGCTGCTGCTGTGCCTATAGCCAGCTTTAAAGTCGTATCGGACTTTTTTTTCATTTCTTGTTTGTAATTATTATTTTGCCCGTTAAAATGTAACGGCATACCTACAGCAGATATTTTCATATGTAAACCCTTTTTCGCTATACATTTTAAATTGAAAAATAAATTTTTTTTATATTTTTTGAAAATTTTTTACAATCCTTAAAATTCGTGCTATTATTTTAATATGACTGACTTAACGGATACCCTAAACGGTATGAAAAAGCGATATCGCGAGATTTTTTTGAAATCAGTTGATGCTATTCAACAACGTGTAGAGGAAATTAAGCCTTCTGATATTGGAGGCGATGTTTTTGATTTATTTGATAAAAATTCCAAAGGTGAACAGTGGCAGGCTGCTGTATTAGATATGTTTGAAAATGATATTTCTCATGAAATTTACAGAAAATGGCGCGAAATTTTGGATTACCGCGAAAACTTCCACTGTAAGGGATGTGCAACATGCTGTAACCTTGCTTGTTCTGAGTTTTCTCCCGAGGAGTTGAAAATAAAAGCTGAAAACGGAGACAGATTTGCATCTCAGTTTACAAGCATTTTTATACCTTATGAAAACCGTGAGGAAGCTGAAAACATATATCCCGAATATCTGAAATTGCTTTCTGATACTTTGGAAGAAGATGTTTATTTTTATCATTGTCCTAAATTAAATGAATGCAAGCGATGTTCTGATTATGAAAATCGTCCGCAGATATGTAGGGATTTCCCGGATAACCCTTTGAGCATACTGCCTGAAAGCTGCGGTTTTTATAAATGGCGTCAAGAGGTTGAACCTGTTGTTCTTATGCTTCATTCAATGATGGAAATTATTGACTATTACAGACAAAAAATACCGTATAAAAAGGAATTACCATGAAAATATTATCAGGTCTTACGCTTGAGGAAATAGAAAAAATAACTGACCGGTTACATGCATCAAAATTTAGAGCAAGACAAATTCATAACTGGATTTATCTAAAGTCTGCAAAAAGTATTGATGAAATGACCGATTTATCTGTAAAATTCAGAGAAGAATTAAAACAAATTGCCATAGTTTCTGATACAAAGATTAAAGTAAAACAGGAAAGTTCTGACGGTACATTAAAATATTTGTTGGAATATGCTGACGGAGAATGCGTTGAAACTGTTCTGATGAGATTTGATAACCGTGCTAATCTTACTGCCTGCGTAAGCTCACAAGTAGGCTGTGCCGTTAACTGTTCTTTTTGTGCGACAGGCAAGCGGGGCTTTATAAGAAATCTTTCGTATAAAGAAATAATAGAACAAGTTTTGACAATACAAAGAGATACCGGTTTGAAAGTCACTAATATTGTTTTCATGGGGCAGGGAGAACCTCTTCTAAACCTTGATAATGTCTTAAAAGCAATGGAGATTTTTAATGAAAATTTCCAAATCGGAGCAAGGCGTCTTACCGTTTCTACATCAGGAATTATACCGGGAATAGAAAAACTTGCGGATGTTGATATGCAGTCAACTCTGGCAGTTTCTCTGCATGCGCCTAATCATGAAATTCGTAAACAGCTTATGCGGATTGAAAATAAATATCCTATGCCTGATTTGAAAAAAGCGTTAAAAGATTACATCGCAAAAACAGGCAGGAGAATTACAATTGAGTATTTGCTGATTAAAGATTTAAATGATACACTGCAAAGTGCAAAAGAATTAGTTGCATATCTGCATGATTTAAAATGTAATATAAATCTTATCCCTTATAACCCTACGGAAAAGAATGACTATCAAAAGCCTGACGGTAACTCAATAATGCGCTTTAAATCTCTTTTGGAACAATCAGGTAAAAAAGTTACTGTCAGATTGGAGCGCGGGGCAGATATAGATGCCGCCTGCGGTCAGTTGAGGGGGAAAGTTGGGATATAATGAAAGCATTAATTCAAAGAGTAAAAAGAGCATCTGTTTCAATTGAAGGGAAACTTTATTCTTCAATAAGTTCAGGACTTTTAGTTTTTCTCGGTGTCGAAAAAGACGACGAAAAAGTAAATGCTGAAAAATTAGCTCAAAAAGTTATAAATTTAAGGGTTTTTGAAGATGAAAACGATAAAATGAATTTGTCTCTTAAAGATGTAAAAGGTGAAATGCTTGTAGTCTCTCAGTTTACACTGTGCGGGGATTGTAAAAAAGGCACAAGACCTTCTTTTGATAAAGCTGCATCTCTGCAAAAAGCCGTTGACTTATATGAATATTTCATTAAATGTTTAAAAGAAGATAATATTCCGGTTCAGACAGGTAAGTTCCGCGCAATGATGGATGTTGAACTTATAAACGATGGTCCTGTAACCCTTTGGGTAGAAAAATAATTTTACCTGTTGCAAAAATTTTCAATTCATGTTATAATATCAATATTAAACTAGAGTTAGAAATCGATTTTTTTTGACTGAGGAGAATTCTTTATTAACCCGGAATTACGTTATTATTTTTTAATTAAGAGGCTTTTATTATGTATGTAAACAAGTGTATCAAATGTGGTCGTGAGTTTGAAACTAAAAACCCCAAAAGAGTTATTTGTCCGGATTGTTTATATCCCGATAAAAAAATGATGGTATCGCCTTCTTCAAATACTGAAACAACTCCTGCAGAAGAACCGTTGAAAGGCTACAGTGCAGGCGGTACTGATGAACCACCGCGTTTTTATAGTGCCGGCGGCAGCCCCGAACCAAGATATAACAGACCGCAAAGACAATATAATAATAACCGTCAGAATTATAACAGACAAAATAATTACAATAACAGAAACCAACAGGGTGGTTATAACAGGTCTAATAACAATTATAACAGACAGGGCGGCGGTAATTATAACAGACCGCAAAGACCTTATAATAATCAGGGCGGTTTCCAAAACAGACGCCCGCAAAATAACAGAAACAATTTTAACAAACGTCCTGCTGCTAAAAAAGCACCTAAGCAGCTGCTTGTAAGTAAGGAGCAATTAGAGTTAATTGAAAAGCTTTATAAAGCTATGCTCCCGCTTCCAAATCCAGATTGCCACGAAGTAATCGGTGAAAAAATCGGTTTGGAACCAAGAAAAGTCTTTTTCGGAATTAATCTTGTGAGACAAAAAATGATGCTTCCGAAATTGCCTTTCCCGAAAAGAAAATTAGCAATTTCTCCGGATCAGCTTTTTGCTATTAAAAATTTGTACGAACCGCTACTCCCGCTTCCTCCTATAGGATGCCATAAAATTATTGCGGCTCAGCTTAAAATGGATGAATGGAGAGTTCACGTCGGGATTGGTTTAATTCGTTCTCAAATGGGGCTTGACAGATGGAATCAAGACAGACCTGATTTGCCCGAAGAATTTAAAAAACAGCGCGAAGAAGCTTCTAAAACTGAAGAAGTTCAAACGGAAGAACCTGTCGCAGCGGAAGAACCTGTTAAACCTAAAAGAGGCAGAAAACCTAAGAAAGTTGAAGATTCTCCGGAAGCATAACTGTTATGGGAAAATTTGTTTCTGTCGGTAAAATCTTAAATTTCCACGGGATTAAAGGAGAAGCTAAAGTCGGATTTACTAAAAATCAGGCTGATTTCTTCTGCTCTCTCAATGAAGTTTTTGTTAAATCAGAGCATCATTATAAGCCTTTAAAAATTATTAGTATAAGACTTCACAAAAATATTGCTCTTGTAAAATTTGACGGTATTAATTCTATTAATGAATTAATGGAATATAAAGGAGCTTTTCTTTATGTTGAAGAAGAAACTATCAGAGAGGCTCTTGAGGATGATGAATTTTTGATTGACGAGCTTGTTAGTCTGGAAGTTTTTGACCAAAGCGGTAAAAAACTCGGGTTTGTTGTCGGAGTATCAAACAACGGTGCAAGTGACCTGCTTTCGGTAAAAACAAATTCTAAACAGATAGTTCTTGTTCCTTTTGTTAAAGCTATTGTGACTGATGTTGATATTAAGGAAAGAAAAATTATTATTAATAACATAGAGGGATTAATAGAATGATTTTTGATGTTCTTACTTTATTTCCCGAAATGATACAAAATTATTGCAGTTATAGTATATTAAAACGTGCTCTTGAAAATGACATATTAAAGGTTAATACGATTAATCCGCGTGATTATACGCTTGATAAACACAGGAAAGTTGATGATACTCCATACGGCGGCGGCGCAGGAATGGTTTTAATGGCGCAGCCGTATGTCGACGCCTATGAAAGCATACGGAAAATAGAAAATTCCGTTACAATTATGCTTTCACCTCAAGGTTCACCTCTGACTGACGCGGTTGTGAATGAGCTTGCCGAATTCAATCAGATTATAATGCTGTGCGGGCACTATGAAGGATTTGATGAGCGTATAAGAGATATTATAAAACCTAGAGAAATTTCAATAGGTGATTTTGTATTAACAGGCGGTGAACTTCCCGCATTATGTCTTATAGACGCCGTAAGCCGTAAGATAGAAGGTACTCTCGGTAAAATAGCATCGGCTGATGAGGACAGTTTTTCGAACGGACTTATAGAATATCCGCATTATACCAAGCCGCGTGAATACAGGGGGCTTAAAGTTCCGGAAGTTCTTCTTAACGGAAATCATAAAGAAATAAATGAATTCAGATACCAGGAAAGCTTAAAACGCACAAAATTAAAACGTCCTGATCTCTACTCTGCTTATATTGAAAAGATGTCAAAATAGTGTTATAATTATTTATAAAAAAAGAAAGGAGTGGGAAATGAAAAGATTTAAGAATGTCGGGGGGGGGGCAACTCTGTAGCTCCTAAATTTGCGTTTACCCTGGCAGAAGTTTTGGTAACATTGGGAATAATAGGTGTGGTATCTGCAATGACAGTACCAACTTTAATGCAAAATCACCAGCGCAAAACTTATGTAACCCAATTACATAAAGTTTATAATGAAATGCAGCAGGCTCTTTTGCAATATCAGACAGACAAAAATGCGGTTAATTTAAAGGAAGCCGGATTGACTTCTTCAGAAGCCTTAGAAAACTTTATAAGATCATATTTTAAAGTAGTGAAAGAATGCGATACTTTGGAAGGTTGTTTTGCAGATGAGTATAAAAGATTAAATGGGAAAAGCGGTAATTTCGGACAAAATAAAGCATTTGTACTTGCAAACGGTGCATCTATAAGAACAACATTTACAGAAGGGGCAAATAACGGTGATTTGAATGTTTATTTTGCAATAGATGTTAATGGATTAAAAGGTCCGAATATTTTAGGACGTGATTGTTTTTTTGTATTTGTGTACAATAACGGAATAATTGATGACCAGGGGACTTCCGCGCCATTATCAACTGAAGAACGAGAAACACGTTTTGAAGAAGATTGTTTCGGTAACGGAACTGCAGGATGTTTCGGAAAAATTTTAAATGATAACTGGGAAATGACATATTAAAAAACAAGCCTCTTTTTAGAGGCTTGTTTTAAAATTTTCTGTTTAAATCATTATAGTGTCCGAAGCCCAAAACATCCTTAAATAATTTTACGACTCCGAATATCCCGAGACCGATTGCAGAGCCTTTTGACCATTTCCCTTTGCCTAAAAGAGCTCCCAGACCAAGCCCGAATGGAACAACACTGCTTACGAGCATTGAGCCGAAACCTTTAAAATACCCGATACCTGAATTAATAAAATGACGCAAATTACTTTCAACTTCCCAATTGAAAACTCCTCGTTTAAGCTTAGATGTTGTGACACTCGGGCTTGAAAGGTACTGAGTATTGCTGAAAGCTTCCATACATGCGTTTGCATCACCTGTTTTTGAGTAAACATCGGATTGAAGTTTTCCGACAACATGAGCATCGTAAGCTACAACGCCTAATGCTGCGGCTCCAACGCCTTTTGCAATATATTTTGTAAGATTGCTCTTAACTGATGTTAATGCTGTACTGATACTCATTTTTCACCTATTTTTTTTCGGTTTTGTTTTCTGTTTTTTTAGTATCTTTTACTTCAAATTCTTTTTCGACCTTTTTACCTGACATTTTCAACAGTATGTTTGTTGCTTGCAGTGCATCTTGCCCATAACCCGATGAAGAATTTTGCATTTGTTTTAATAAACCTACAGTGTAATCATCACCCGTTACAACTCTTGAATCCAGTGCGCTTAACGCAAGAATTTTTACCGGAGTATAAGGATCTTGAAGCATTTTATTTACTAATGCGTTTAACGCTTTATCGTCTTTTCTCGAATGGTCTTCTTCTAAACGTGCAATAACTTCCTTACCGCCCATTAATCTTACTTCTTTATCCTGACTGTTTAAATAATTTTCAAGGTTTTTAATATAGTCATCGGTAAGTTGAACTATTTCACGTTTTTCTGTTTTCTTTTCGGTAGTTTTATTTTCTGTTGTATTTGTCGTTGTTGATGTTTGTCCGTTATTTCCCCAGTTATTTGTATAGTAACCCGAAGGGTAACAGCCGTTTACAGGGTTTGTTCCGTAATTTGGTGCATTTACGTTATAAACAGGAGCTGTTGAACCCGGAGTTGCAACCGATGGATTAAATATCTGAATGTTTACTCCTGAATAGTTAGGAACCTGTACATTTTGACTTTGAGGTTGTTGAACCACAGGTGCTGTTTGATACTGCGCAGGCTGCTGCTGTTGAACATTTTGTTGCTGCGGCTGGCATTTGCATTGCTGTATAACCTTTGGCTGCTGTATGTTTTGTTGTCCTACTGAACTTTGCATGAAAACTACCCTTTTACTACTTAAATAAATAAAGTATTAATTCTCATGATTATTGCTCTATTTTTAAGAAATGTTACATAATTTTTTATATTTTTGCATGAAAGCTATAATTTATATATGGGCAGTTATGAAGAAAATTTTTTGGCAAAGCGTCCTCAACATTTGTGTCACATGTGCGGTAAATGCTGCAGGGTTGTAACAACTTCCGTTCCTTATCCGCAATTACGGGAAATGGCAAAAAAAGGTGATAAGGGGGCTAGGGATTTTCTTTCATTATTTGTACCTTATCAATCTATAGAAGCCGCAAGAAAAGTTGATGCTTCTATTGTAGATAATATTATAATGCGTTTGTCTGATGACGGAAATTATAATGAAGAGGAAATAACATTTTACGGATGCAAATATCTTCAGCCTGATAATTTATGCTCCCGTTATGATACAAGATTAACTTTATGTAAGCACTGTCCGTCCTCACCATGGTCAATTGTGCCGCCGGGATGCGGTTTTGAAGGGTGGCTTTTCTGGCAGCGAGAGGAATTAAAACAGAAAATCCGCCGTTCAAAAGAAGAATTAATTGAATTGCAGTTATTAAAAAAGAAAACTGCAAACCCTGAGAATTTAAAGAAAATCTTATCTGTTGAACAAAAAATCCAAAAGAATATTGATTTATATAAAAAATACGGTTCAGAAGACTGGTAAATTATTGCAGTAGTAATTTATCCAATTTTTTTCTGTAAAATTCTGTATTAATATTAAGATTTTCTCCGATATCAAGAAGCATTTCAACAAACCGTTTGTTGGATGAACGTTTGTTTAATGTTCCCGCCTCTATGATAGCACCAATTCTGTGATAAATTTTAGCAAAATAAATATTTTGAGCTTCCGAAATATCAACTTGAAGTTCCAGCCTTCTGATATTATCAAAAATTTCAAGAACAACATCGGCTTGTTGGATTTCAAAACTGTGTACAAGCCTGTTTATATTTTGAAGAATTTTTTTGCTGAATATTTTATTAGAAGGTGTTTTGTCAAGTTTAATATCTATTTTTTTAGCTTCATAATTTATATCCGAGGCCTGCTGAATTAAATCATCTTCCACAAAGCCGCCTGAATGAACTACAATATCATTGAATTTATGACTTAGTGCATAAGCCGCCGAGATTTTAAATTCATCCGGAATTTTTAAACCTAACCCCTGCAGGTGGTATATTGATCCTTTTCCTTCATCATACATTTCCTGATAAGTTTCGGAAAATTTTTCAAGTTTTCCTTTAAGAAGAATTTGAAGAATTTTTCTTCTTTCTTCAATAAATATATCTTTTAATGTGAAATATTCTTTCCCGAAATATTCATCAAGGGAGCGGATAATTTCAGTAAGCGGGTTCATAAGGAAAGTTTTTATAAGGTTAGTCTTAATCCTGTTGAATTCCGCATCATCCGAGTATTCCTTAATTGCGCAGTGGAAGTCGCCCCCTGCATATTGCATCAATGCAAACATAACATTTGATTTTTGCAGTGTAATTTTTGATTGGATTTCAATATGCCCGACAACAAAAGTTGAAGCACCTTTTTGAACTTTTTTATAAGCTTCTTTTCTGATAGTGTAGCAATAAACGCTTTCTTCATCTTCAAAATCCTGATAAAGAGATGATAAAGCCCAAAGGCTTGCTATTTGTTTTGTCGTTACAATAGACGGTTTTACAAATCTTTCAAAGATATCTTTACCCGTTCCGTGTTCGGGAATATTGCTTTTAGCTTCCGCAAGTATATTTAAGAAATGTTCTTCGAGGTTTTTGCTTGTAAACCTTGAAGCAAGCTGCATGGCTCGAGCGGCGTATTTCATAATTTGAACGGTTTCAATACCTGAAATTTCAGAGAAAAACCAGCCGCAGCTTGTATACATAAGAAGTGACTGACGTTGAATTTCCAATAATTCCATAGCTTTAACTTTATCTTCATCAGATAAATCAGGTCTAAAGTTTTCCTGTTGGAATTTTTTTACATTCATTTCATTTCTGTCAAGGATAACTTCTATATACTTATTACGAACTTCCCAGACATTAGCAAAATATTTTGCGCCTTCCTGTTCAAAAAGCGAAGCAAATTCGTCTCTTAAATAGTCAAGAGCATCTCTTAAAGGTTTTCTCCATTTTTGGTTCCAGCCGGGGTGCCCGCCTGTTGAACATCCGCAGTCTTCTTTCCATCTTCCGACACCATGGAAGCAGCTCCAGCTTGATGCCTGTTTAATTTCAACTTCGCAGTCGCTTTCGTACTTTTCTAAATATTCTGCGTAATTGGTTATTGTAAAGCCTTCATCTTTTGCTTTAATCTTCAAAACATAAGCGAGTGCCATATCTCCGAATTTTGTGTGATGTCCGTAACTTTCACCGTCTGTTGCAATATTTATTAACTGAGGATAATCTCTGCATTCCGAAACACCTTCTTTCAGACGTTTAATAAATTTGTTACCGTCTTTTAAAAGTTCGTCAAAAGCAACAGAACGTGAGATTGCACCGTCATAAAAGAATAAATCAATAGATTTTCCGGGTGCTGACTTAATATTATATTTATATGAGCGTGCAGGGTCAATATTACCCCAGCTTACGTCAGTCCATTCTTTGTCGCCTTTTTTTCTGAATTTTTCAGCCTGATAAGGTGAAAGTATTGTGAACTTTATGCCGTTTTCTTCAAGAACTCTTAATGTATCGTCATCGACAGCTGTTTCTGCAAGCCACATCCCTTCAGGTTTTCTTCCGAAACGGTATTCGAAATCCCTGATACCCCATTTTACCTGTGTTTGCTTATCCTGTTCGTTGGCAAGCGGCATTATTATGTGATTGTAAACTTGTGCAATAGCGTTTCCGTGTCCGTTGTGTTCGGGAATACTTTCAATATCGGCTTTTATTATTCTTTCGTAAGTCAGAGGAGCAAATTGTTCCATCCAGGAAAGGAGTGTCGGCCCGAAGTTATAACTCATATGTTCATAATTGTTTACGACATCAAGAATTCTGTTTCTGCTGTCAACAATTTTAGAAACGGAATTTGGATTATAACATTCTGTATTTATTCTTTCGTTCCAGTCGTGGAAAGGCAGTGCACTGTCTTGCAGTTCAATAGCTTCCAGCCAAGGATTTTCTCTCGGCGGCTGGTAGAAATGTCCGTGAATTGTCAGAAATACTTCGTTTTTTTTATCGCTCATCTCTTAACTCCGTTAATAATAAATACACATTACTTTGCATCGGTTTTCGGTTTTGCACTGATAACGGTAAACTTATCGACTTCCATCCAGGGATCTCCCAGTGCATTTGAAAATACTTTTCCGGTAAATTCAACAATATCTCCTGAATTTAAATCTATATGTTTTTCGGCTTCCGTTCTGTCAAGAAAGATTTTTAATTCGGAAAGCGGAATATTATGGTCTGTAACGTCAGGTCTTTGGATTAAAAAGGAAATGTATTTTTCCGAACTTTTCATAGCAGGTTTGTAATCAAGTCCTAAAGTTGAAAATTTATCAAATTTAGCTTTTATTTTAATGTTTTTGTTCAGATAAAAATTAGGTCTTGCCACAACGTCTAAAGGGTTAACAGTAATATAAGCTTTTGCGGCAGGTGATTGAACGGCTGCTGCATTTGCAATTGTGAAAGTTTCCGGAGCCGCTGCATATACATTTATGCCTAAGACTAATGTTAAGATTAATATTAAACCTTTGATTTTATTCATCAAAAAAATCCCCTTCTTATTTTAAATTTATTTACAATAATATTCTATCACAATATTTATTTTTTGTAACTACCCGAATAAATAATACTCTTGAAAAATAAAAAAAAATAATTTATAATAAAAAATGTGATACAATTAAGGAGCTAAAAATATGAAGAAGAGTAATTTATTTAATACTGTCGGGGGGGGGGCAATCTAAAGGCTCCGATATCAAGGCTTTCGGGTTATACACTTGCAGAGATAATTGTAGTCATGCTAATTATCGCTGTAGTAGTTTCCGTAACAATCGGTATAACCAAAGCTAAGCTGGACAATATAGTATCATATACTTATTACAACGCTTTTTCAACTTTACGCAAAGTTTCAACGGAAATGCTTGCAGACTGGGACCCTCAAGACCCTGAATATAAGCAGGCTTTAAATTCTAACGATGTTATTGCGGGAATAAAAAAGCCTGTTTCTATTGCCAAAATTTTAAAGTATAATATTCTTGGTTTTTATAGAGATATGTGGTCCCAGCCTGTTTTTGCCAGATGTGAACGTTGGTATATAGAAATAGGGAAAACTTGCAAGCAATCTGGAGGGCAGTTGTGTACTTCATCTTTGCATGAAGAAGGAAGCGGCTGTTATGCTTGCTGTACTTTGAAATGCTCTAAAGTATGTTCTGATGGCTATAGATTAGATTATGACAGCTGCACTTGTAGACAAGTAGGAGTAACTTGTTGGGACGGTAGTGTCGCAAGTAATGTCGCGTCTTGCCCCAAGGCATCATGCTGGGACGGCTCTCAGGCTAACAACCCGAGTTCATGTCCTCCTAAGATAACCTGTTGGGATGGAAGTTTCGCAACAAGTCAATCCAATTGCCCCGATTATGTAACTTGTTGGAACGGCAATAAGGCTCATAACTGGTCAGAATGTCCTGCGTGTACAAATAAACCGAGTAAACTACCTTGCGGTCAGGGTTGGGATGAACACACTTGCCAATTAACGGGCACAGCGAAAACTTGTCCTTCCGGTCAGCACTTAAACAGTAGTTGTAATTGTGTCACCGACTGTCCTGCAGATTTATCTCCCTGCAATATCTGCAGTGATGAAACGGGTATTGTCTCTCAAAATCCTGCAATAAATCGCAGCTGCAGTGATGAGACTTATGAATGGAGTGAGGAGCAATGTAAATGTATTCCATCCCCTCGCACCTTGCCCCGTAAAGGTATGAATTTCTGTAAATTATTTGAACGCCATGCAAATATCATGAGCGGCAGCGATGTCTGCAGCGGCAGTGTAATCAGTAATGGTACAACCGACTTTTCTGGCAAAGAGCCTGATATTACGTTACGCAATGGTATGCGTATTTATAATATGCATAGCGATGCAGGTGCCCTCTCCATGTTAGCCAATAATACTCAAGGGGGTGTTTATGACGGCGTTCCCAATACTAATTCTTACGGCTATACAGTATATGTAGATATTGACGGTGCAAAAGGCGATTCCCAATTGTGGAGTGACGTTTATCCCTTCTACATCACGTTATCCGGAAAGATTATTCCAGCATATGACCATAGCGCAAATCCAAATGGTTCCGGCGGCGACAGTGTCCGTCATTTACAGGTAAGCGTTGAGAATGAGAATTACAATAGCGGAAAACGCAGTACCAAGTGGCTGGCCAAGAGTGTCCCATTTAAGGAAGGCGCTTGTATCGCGGGTTATGTCGGTGATGCTACACCCTATTGCAAAAACGGCACCTCATTTACTAAGGCAAGTGAATGTACCACAAATTACAATTCAATGTGCCGCGTTAAACAGATACAGCCGGTAAAGTTTTTCTTCTAACTCATTAATTATATAATAAAGCCGCCTGCAAAAACAGTGTGGCTTTTTTTTATTAGAATTTACTTTACCAAATCTAATTATTAGTTTATAATTATTTTATGGAAAGAAAAAATACTGTAAAATTACAAGGTCTGAATATTGATACATTTACTTTTAATGAGGCTGTAGAATATGCTAAATCTATTTCAGGTCAGGTAGTGACAATAAATCCCGAAATGATTAATAATGCTGTAAAAAATTCTCAATTTGCTGAGATTATAGATGCTGCGGAACTGGTAATTCCTGACGGAATTGGTGTTGAAATCGGATTGAAAATTCTCGGGCATAAAGTCAGGAGAATTGCGGGAATTGAATTTGCGCACAGGATGATTGAAGAATGTGCAAAAGACAGATTATCTGTTGCTCTCATAGGAGCAAAACCTGAAATTGTTCAAAAAGCAAAAGAAAATCTTATGAAAGAATGTTCTGATTTATATATAACCTATGTTCAAGACGGTTATTTTAAAGATGATGAAAAAATATTTAATGACCTGAAAATAAGACAGCCGCGTCTTGTATTGTGCGCCTTGGGATCTCCTAAGCAGGAAGAATTTATATTTAAAGCTAAAAAATTATTACCCGAGGCTTTATTCATCGGTGTCGGCGGAAGTTTTGATGTTTGGTCGGGTGTTGTAAAGCGCGCTCCGGTAATTTATCAGAAATTAGGGCTTGAATGGCTTTACAGAACTGTTAAGGAACCCAAAAGATTTAAAAGAATTTTTCCGACATTACCTTTGTTTGTCTTAAAAGTTCTAAGAGAAAAATTCATACCAAAAGGAGTGTAGTTTTATGTTAAGCGATAACGATATCAAAAGTTTAGAAAAACTGTGTAAAGAAAACAGAAAAAATATTTTAAAAATGGTTTATAATGCTCAATCAGGTCATATAGGCGGAGCTATGTCTGCCGTAGAACTGTTAACAGTCCTTTATCATAAGTGTATGAATATCTGCCCTAAATGGACTAAAGATGAAAATTTTGCAAATCGTGACAGATTTGTATTGTCTAAAGGACATGCTTCTTCTGTATTATATTCTGTTTTATCTCAGCTCGGATATTTTCCTAAAGAAGAACTTATGACATTCAGATTATTCGGCTCAAGACTTCAGGGACACCCTGTTCCTGTTTGCCCTGGAATTGATGTGGCAACTGGATCTTTGGGACAGGGATTATCTGTTGCCTGCGGTATGGCAATGGGGCTAAAACTTGACAAAAATCCCGCAAAAGTATTTTGCCTTATGGGAGATGGTGAACTGCAGGAGGGAAGTGTTTGGGAAGCTTTTATGCACTGTACTCATCAAAAACTCGATAATATCATTGCAATTATTGACAGAAACAGGCTGCAAATCGACGGCTGTACCGAAAATGTTAAATCGTTAGATCCTCTTGATGCTAAATTAAAAGCTTTTAACTGGGATGTGATTGAAATTGACGGACATGATATTAAGGCGGTTTACGATGCAATTGAAAAAGCGAAGAACTCCGATAAACCCGTTGCAATCCTTGCTGATACCGTTAAAGGTAAAGGAATAAGCTTTATGGAGAATAACGCAGGCTGGCACGGCAAAGCGCCCAATAAAGAAGATTTTGAGCGTGCTATGACTGAATTGGAGTAATTATGATTATTGATAATTTAAAAAATATATCTGATTATAATATTATTTCACAGAATGTAATTGATTTTTTGTATGGCTTAACTTCGCAGACAGAAACAGGACATTATAAAATAGATGATTATTCTTACGCGAATGTTGATGTATATGAAACAAAATTTCCTGAACTCTGTAAGTTTGAAGCTCATAAAAAGTATATAGATATACAAATGCTTCTTTCAGGAAAGGAAGAGCTTGATTTTATGCCTGTTGAAGAATTAACCGTTTCGGAAGAATATGATAATAAACGTGATATCATGTTCTTTGAAAACCCTGATAAAATTTCTGACAGGGTAATTCTTGAACCAGGCAAATTCGCTTTAATATATCCGCATGAAGCTCATAAGCCGCAAATGAATATTTGCGGCAATTCTGAGAAAGTTAAAAAAGTTGTGGTAAAAATATTAGTTTGATTTTTCACTCTTGTTATTTTTATGTTTACCTGTGAATGCAGGTTTTACAACTTTTTTAATTACAACATGTTCGACGAAGTTATCAATAGGTTTAATTGCAAGTCCGAGGGCAATAAATCCGCCTACCGTTTTTAATATTTTAGCATTCATAATTTTGCTTTTCTGATATTTTTTAATAATATCTTCAGCGGCATCTCTTATAAATGTTGCTTTATAATCAGGATCTTTTGCATATTTTTCTTTAAGTTTTCCGAATTTTTTCCACATTTTTGAGGTGAATTCTGCAGGTTTTCTGTCATTTTTCAAATCATCATAAATTTTAAACATATTATCAATATGAGTGTCAGCATACTTCAGAACTCTGTCTTTTTGAGACATTGCCAGCGATTCCGGATGTCTGCGTCCGAATATGGCATCTCCTAAAAATTTTAACGGATTTTTTATTTTGTTTTCTCTGATTAATTTTTCGCGTTTTGTAATTAACGATTCTCTGAAATGTTCTTTGAAGCCTGAAATATCGTTTTCGTAGTTATCAATATGGCGTCTGCTTGTAAATTCTTGAAGGAAGTTAATAACTTCTTCTCTTGATTGTAGTGACAAGCCTGTTTTATCCATAACACCCATGGCGGAAGCTGTTTTTTGACCTGCGATTACTGCTCCTGTCGGCAGTATTACACTCGCAAGAAGTTGGAATATAGCTTGTTCTGTACCTCTTTTCCCGTCAGGGTTATATGAGCTTTTTTCATTTTTATACTTATCATAAATATCAGCGCCAAAATACAGCATTGCGGGAAACCACAATAATGTTCCAAGTTTTGGAGCAACTTCGCTTATTGCGGCTCCGAGTTCGTTAGAATATGCTAAACCTCTTGCAGGCCATTGCATAAGAGGATCGGAATATGTTTGCTGTTTTTTCTCATTCTTATCTGTTTTTTCGTTATTGCCGAATACAGGTGCATTACTTTTACGAGTAATGTTATGAGGGGTGATTGTAATCAAATTTCTGTCTCCTACCGGTCTGTAAATCTTCCAACATGTATATAATACCTGAAAAAATAATCTTTTGCCAGCATGCGGAGGTTTGTAAAAATTTTGTAACTTTTTATCTTGCATTTTTTCTTATGTCGTGATAGCATAATTTCAAAAGGAAAAGTAATTTTATGCCAAACTTAAATCTAAACACTCAATCTTGGTGGCACCTGTTTAACGGAACAGGTCTTTTAAGCTGGCAATAAGCTGATAATAATTTTTTAATTATATAAATGACCTGTTCTTATTTAACGGGTCATTTTTTTGTTGTCAGATTATATAAAAGGAATTACTAATGAAAACTAATAACATAAATAATATATCATTTACCAATGCTGGAAATATTGGAATAGGATTAAAAGCTGCAAGCAAAATTATAGGAATTCAGGAAGGCGGAGCAGGGCTTTCCAATATCAGATTTATTCAGGACAGTGCAACAGGACTTATTCCGAAAGCTGTATTTGCCCGCAGTAAAGCTGATCTTGGAGAAAATACATTTCTGGAATTGTCGGAATCTGTTCTTGTGTACTATTTCCCCGCAATTTTAGGTGAAGGAATTTTCAGAAAAATTTATTCAAAAAAACTTCCGAATGAATTAAAAAAACAAGTTGCGACACCTGCTGCTAAACTGTTGAAGTCTAATAATGAAGCTGTAAATAAAAAACTTTTGCCCGTAAAAGCTGCACTTGCGTTAAGTGCATTTGCAATTCCTCTTGTAGAATATACTCTTAATTACTTTAAAAATTTAATGACATTAAAAGTATTTAAGCAATCCGATTTTGAAAATATTGCAAATTTAAACAAAAACAAGGCAGAAAACACGGAGCAGGCTCAAAAAGTTGAAAAAAGCGCTAAAAAACATATTAAACTTGCTGCAGGAATTTATGCGGGATGTCTTGCGTTGAGTGCTCTGCTTTTCAAACACGGAGAAAATTCTAAGTTTTTGAGTAATTTATCAGAAGCAATTCTTGCACCGGGTACTAAATTCTTTAAAAACAATAAAAAGAAAGCAGATTTTTTCAATAAATATTTAAGCCTTGACTTTGCCGACAATAACGGCAAACTTGCCTTGAGCAGAGGACAGCTTACTTCCTGCGTTCTGGTCGGCGGTGCGGGATATTTCGGTGCCTCAAAAGACAGAGGAAAACAAAATTTTCTTGAAACATTATTCAGATATCCGCTTGTGGGCTTCTATATTATTTGCGGTAATGAACTTTTAGAAAAAGGTTTCAGAAAACTTCTTTATAAAAATGGGAAGTGTAGAGAGCTTATTAACGAAAAACTTGAGGTGCCTCAATTAAAAGATTTAAGGCAGATTGCCGAAAAACACGGCGGAGACGTTGAAGCGGTTTATAAAAAATTATTAAAGCAAAAAGTTCTTATTGCAGGTATTCCGCTTTTGTTCGGTATCGGTGTAATGGGATTTTTCATTGCAGGAACATCCAACTTATTTACAAAGTTCAGATACAACAGAGAAGCAAAGATGAAAGAGCAGGTAAAAAAATAATTAAAAATAAGTTTCTTTCACAAGCATAAGTATTTGATTTATAAACTTTCTGTAAGCTGCTCTGTCGGCTTCTCCCGAAAGAATGATATCCGCTTTTGCTGCCGTGGGATGAATGTGTGTTTTTGCTTTGTTTGAAGCATTTTCATATACTTCATCTGCAGAATCGCCTAAATCTCTTTCTGCTGCACGTTTATAAAATCTTTCTTTCTGTATGTTATGAGATACATCTACATAAATTTTGAAATCAAAAGCATCAACGACTTTGTCTGTTAATGTAAACAATCCTTCCGAAATAATAATTTTAGAAGGATAAGCCGGTTTAACATTGTCACGTCTTATTGCGGTTCCTGACATGTCATATTCCGGCAGCAGAACTGTATTGCCGAAAAGTAATGATTTAATATGTTTTTTCATAAGCTCAAGTTCAAGTGCTTCTGGAACATCAAGATCATAATGTTTTGCAAACTCCGCGAAACTCCCTGCCTTTTTAACCATTTCCGAGCGGTCATAATAATAATCATCGGTATTAATTCTGGTTATTGCATTGTTAATACAATATTCTTCAGCAAAACTCTGAATAGTATTAATTATATCAAGAGCAATCGTAGATTTGCCGCTTGCCGTTTCTCCCGCAATTCCTACCGAGCAGGATCTTGTTATGTTATTTGATAAAAATAAAGCCATTTTATGAATGGCAGAATTTTTAACTTTTCGAAATATTGAATTATCAGATGTCATTTCATCAAAGAAAATCTGATTAAGTTTTTTTTCAATATATAATAAATTTTTGTTCTTATCAGAATGAAGAAAACTTTGTTTGGTTGTGTTTTCGCTGAAATTTTTAGTTATAGTGTTTTGCAATGTATAAATCCTTATTTCTTATCACGTATAAAAAGTGAACAAAAAAAAATTTGCCGACTGCTTTTTTATATGTTATCAAAAATAAACTAAAAAAGAGCATATTATGTATAAATGTTAAATTATTCTTACATATTCCGACAACGGGTGATGAAATCTGGTGATTTAGCGGCAAACATGTTTTTGATATTAAAAAAAGGAGGTTTTGTTATGCCTGAATTCGGTACACCTTTCAATGGAAATAAATGTGACAGAAAATTAACCAGGGAAGAATTAATCAGAGCTATAAGGTTTAGTCTCGCGTCTGAATATGAGGCTATCCAATTTTATGAGCAGCTTCAAGAATCTATAGACAATGAAGACGCAAAAAAATTATTGCATGAAATTGCAGGCGATGAAAAAGTTCACGTCGGAAATTTTCAGCATCTTCTTGAATTGATTGCTCCTGAAGAAGAAGCTTCTTATAAAAAAGGGCGTGAAGAAGCTGTTAAGGTAATTAACGGTGAAGATGAATAATATAAAAAACTCCCCTTGAGGGAGTTTTTATAATCTTTGATAAACATGTTCAAATACCCGCCTAAAATTATTTTCTTTAAGGTATCTGTCTATAAAAGAATTTGATGTATCATGTTCTCCAATTATAAATAAGCTCCCCTGTTTTAATTTATTTGATACAATCTTAACAAATTTTTCAATTCTGTCATTATCGAAATAGCCAAGTACATTTCTGCACATTAAAATAGTGTCAGAATTATCAGTTAAGTTTGCCAGTACAAGGTGCATATCTGCTCTTTCAAATCTTACACGATTTTTTAGATAATTTGTAGCTTTCAGAGTTTTTTGATTTTGCAGCTTAATATCCTCTTTGATATTAAGTATCTCATCCGTGTCTGAAAAGTATTTGCTGTAATCTTCCGAATTTACCTGCAGATTAATTCTGTCTGCAAGACAGGTGTTTATATACCCGCTTCTTGCAGCATTTACTATTTCTTCATCAATGTCGTAAGCTTTTATAGGGAAAAATTTATCCGCTTTTTTTTGAGGATAATTTTCCAGTAATGAAATAATCTTTGTATAAGCCTCGGAACCGTCTGATGATGCAAACTGGATTATGTTAACTCTATTTTTATTCCCAAAATGATTTTTTTCGTATCTTGCAAGTCTTTTCCAATCTATATCATCACGAAAAAGCCAGCTGTTTGTCCCGAATTCGTCTCCGCATTCATTCTTGTAATACCTTCCAGTGGTTCCGAATGAGATTTTTGCAGCGTGTGCGGGTGTATACTTGAGTATATTTACATTCATATACTTATAAAACCTAAGAAAAAATTTTTTTGTCATAAATAAAAAGACACTCAATTATATGAGTGTCTTTTTATCTGCCGAAGGCCGGACTCGAACCGGCACGTGGTTGCCCACACAAGATTTTGAGTCTAGCACGTCTACCAATTTCATCACTTCGGCATATATTAAATTATCAATATATTTATAATAACAGAAAAATTTCAAATTTCAAATAAAATTTTTAATTTTTTTTTAATTGTTATGTTTGTGCTTCCAGGGTTAATTAAATTATATTTTTTAGTATTTAAAATACACATATAATTCAGGGAAAGAGGGTTTATGAAACAAATTCTGATTAGTTTGCTTTTGCTTATAATGTGTAATTTATCGGTAAACGCTGCAGTTATGGAGGGCGGAGTTTCAAAGACCGGCATGGGCAATTCCAGCATGATTGTTGATAACGCGACAAATATGCCAGTTTCGGGCGCAAAGGTAAGTATTCCTAAAAATAATTACACAACATATTCTGATGAACAAGGTGCGTTTAACCTTAATGCAGATATAAAAAATCCGACTATAATGTCTGTTGAAAAAGACGGTTACAGACCTTTTTCGCTTACTATAGACCAAAAAATTGCTGCTAAACCTATAATTGTAGGTATCGAGAAAAGTAATGTTCAGGATGTAATTATTTCTTCAGAAATGTTTCATCTGGGGGATGATAACTTCTCTCCGACTTCAGCAAATTCAAGTGAATTTAAGGCTAAATCAATAGGACCTTTCTATTCAAAGTCATTTAAAATCGCTGCTAATGCACTATCTAAAAAGAACTATCTTGTAATAGGCTCCATAATAGGAATTGATACGCTTATGGCAAGATCAATGAAACAAAATTCAATAGTTAATTCATTTGCAAGTCCACCGGAAGTTTATTTTAACGGGTCAAAAATCGCGGAAATTCAACTTAACGGAGATGGTCAGAGGATTAGAATTCCCAATAATTTGTTACGTCCGGGGCAGATGAATGAAATTACAATAAGAACAGGCAGAAATTTAAAGCAGACTGCTTATATAGATTACGATGATATTGAATTTATGAACTTAAGTATTCAATCCGAATAATAAAAAACGACTTTCGGGTAAAAAGTCGTAAATTAAGGAAACAAAATTTTTTATAGCTTTGCCGCATCCCGATACTGCTGTGGGGCGGTGCATGCTCTTAGCCGAATGTTTTGAATGTTGATTCGGTATTCTTTTCAATAACTTTTTGAACTGCATCCATTTCAGTTTGAATTGCATCTTGTTCTGTATCTAATTGTTTTAAGCGTAATTCAAGGTTTTTGTCTTCAGACTGAACTATTTCAATCTTAGCATTTATATTTTGAATTGATTGATCATATTCATATTTATCATATTCATATTGGTTCATCGCATCGTTATAAGCATCCTGATCGGTAACAGTGTTTGTTGTAACCGCATAAGTAACTTCATTTTCTTTTCCGGGGTTTAAAGTAATATTAATGATACGACCTGTTGCATCCTGTTCTAAGCGTGCTGTAACTCCTTTAATTTCTTCGGTTTCTTTTGCTGAACCTACTGTGTATGTCGGAATGTAGCTTTGTGAAGCACCATTTTCGTTATAAATTGTGTTGTCAGATTCAAGTACATCTTTTTTTACGAAATAAGGAGACCAGGTTCCTGTGGAAGTATTTTGAACATATCTTACCATCCAGTCAGCGTCACCGTACTTGCTGTTTAATTGTTCAATATATTCTTTTTCTTCTTCTTGTAATTTTTTTATTTGTTCTGCTGATAATGTTCTTAAATAAGGATCATTACCTGTATATTTGCCTTCATCATCAACAGGAATTTCGGCTCCTAAGTCTCTTAATTCCTGACCGCCTACATAATATTTATATTCAGGATCTTCTGCAGTTCCGGTATTTACTCTTGTATAAATAGAAGGAGAAGCTGCTACTACTGCAAAGTTGTTTGTCCATGTTGAAGTATAGCTTACTAAATAAGTTCCGTCTTGCTGTGCAATAAGTGAACTTATTGAATTGCTTAAAGAACCATCTGTGAATGTATAAGTTGTTTTTGTGTAATCAGAAACAGAAGGTGGAACAGGAACAGTCATACCGAGCAGCTGGTTATAGTAGTTAGCAGATTGGTTAGACAAAGTTGTTCTTTGCTGGTTAATCTGTTGACCTTCATATTCAGTATTTGATTTTCTGGCGGTAAGACCTAAAAATCTTGCCTGAGATGCTGCCATTCCCATGACATTTTTCCTTTCGCTTTGTTTCCTTGTTATTAGTTACGGCATTAAAGCTAAAATTCTTTAATAATTATATCAAAAAACTTAATATTTCTTAATAAAAATCATCTAAATGTATTAGGAAATACTGCGAAGATCATCAGCTATATTTACTTAACTATTTTTTTTAGTTCGTTAATAACGTATTCCATTGCTCCTTGTTGGAATTCAAAAACCGTTTTGCAATCATTGCAGCTTTGAATATAAAATTCTTTGTCGGCAAGGAGTTTATGCATATAATCCGTTAATTCCTGCGGAGTTTTTACGATTTTTCCTGCTTTTGTACGGGATAAAATCCAATAAATATCTCTAAAATTATGAATTGAAGGTCCTGAAATTGCAGGTTTATTATAAACAACAGCTTCTAGCGGGTTATGACCTCCTGTTTTGTTAAAACTTCCGCCTATAAATGCAAATTCACATATTTGATACATTTTGCTTAATTCACCAAGGGTATCAAGTATTATTATTTCATTATCGGCAAATGTGTCTTGTTTTGACCTGAAACCGTAAGATAACCCGGTCTTTTTAACCAGTTCTTCAACATTATTAACCCGTGTAAGATGTCTGGGAGCAAGAAGTAATTTAGTGTCTGAAAATTCTTTTTTTAACTTTTCGAATGCTGATAATATAATCTCATCTTCGCCTTTATGAGTACTTCCCGCAATTATTATTCTGTTTTTGCCTTTTTCGATTTGAATATCCGCATCAATTCTTTTTACATCAAATTTAAGATTTTTCATGACCTGTGTTTTTTCAGCAGGAGCACCTATTTTTATAAACTTTTCCTTATCTTCTTCACTCTGGGTTAAAATTTCAGTGTAATTTTTGAAAATTTCTTTAAAAAATCCTTTTATCAAACTGTAACTTTTAAATGTAGAATCAGATATTCTTCCGTTAATTACAAAAAGCGGTATATTTTTTTTACGGCAGTATGCTGCAAATGTAGGCCATAATTCAGTTTCTGCTATTAAGACAATGCTCGGATTTATCTTTTTTAAGAAAAGTTCGACACATATTGTTATGTCAAAGGGGAAATATGTAATAAAATCAGCTGTATTATCAAATTTTTTATGTGCTATTTCCTGTCCTGTTTTGGTTCCTGTTGTTACGACTATTTTATAATCGGGAAAAGTTTCTTTTGTCTTTTTAATTAAATTTTCAAGAGCAATTACTTCACCCACGGAAACCCCGTGAAACATAATTACTTTTTCTCCCAATTCGGGATTATGAAAGTTTCCGAGTTTTTCTTTCCAACCCGGCAAATATTTCCCGCGGCAGGCGCGTATTGCTGCGTAAAACGGAAGTGAAACAAGAAATAAAATTGTAGATAATATTCGATAAATAATCATACTTCCCCTTGATTATATAATAAAAAAATGTGCTGTACAAATTTAACTTTTATATTGACATAGTCAGTTAAAAATCCTAAAATAGTGTATATGGCAATAGTATATTTAAGCTTAGGTTCAAATTTCGGAGACCGTATCGGTTATGTTCAGCAGGCAACAGGATTGTTAAATGCTGCTGAGGGTGTTACCCTTATTCGAACATCAGCTTTTTATGAAACAGAACCGTGGGGCATGAATACCGAAACCTGGTTTGTTAATGCTGTTGTAGAAATTAAAACAAGTCTTTCCCCGCAGGAGCTTTTGCAGGAATGCCTGAGAATTGAGCAGCAATTAGGACGAAAAAGAACCGATGAAAAAGGTTATTCGGACAGGAATATTGATATAGATATTTTGTTTTATAACAAAGACATTATTAATGAAGAAAATCTTGTTATACCGCATAAATTTGTTCACTTGAGAGCTTTTACTCTTGTACCTCTTCTTGAATTAATCCCCAATTTTGAGCATCCTGTTTTGCACAAGACTATAACTGAATTGCATAACGATTTGGAAAACCCTGAAATGGTATTTTTGTATGGCACAAGAGTTGAGATTTAAAGTTGCGATTATAGGCGGCGGTCCTGCAGGGTGTATTTGTGCTTATTTTTTGCAGAATAATTTTGATGTAACGATTTTTGATAAAAAAGCTCCATTAAAAACTTTGCTGCCGACTGGCGGCGGAAGATGCAACCTCTGCCATGCAGAATATGATTTTAAAGAGTTGGCATCTAATTATCCGCGGGGTGAAAAATTTTTATATTCTGTTTTTTCTAAATTTGCAACTGCAGAAACCATTGAATTTTTTGAGAATATAGGAATAAAAACTTATGTTCAGGATGATATGCGGATTTTTCCCGTTTCAAACAGTTCTGCTGATGTCAGGAAAAAATTCCTGAAAACTTTAAATAAGGTAAGATTTGTAAAAGAAGAAGTTTTAAGAATTAATGAAGGCTTTTCAGTAGTTACGAATATGAGAGCTTATAAGGCAGACTATGTTGTTATTGCCACTGGAGGTCATTCCTCTTATGATTTAATTAAAATGCTCGGGCATAATATTATAGAACCTAAACCGGCTCTTGTCGGCTTAAAAACTTGTGAAGACTTTTCGGAATTAAGCGGTGTTTCTGTTAATGGTGTTTTGTTCACGCACAGGGGAATTTCAGGACCTGAAGTCTACAAAATATCATCTATGCGTGCAAGAGATAAATTCCCTTATAAATTAACATTTAATTTTATTGGCAATGTTGATTTTCAGGCTGAACTAAATGCAAATCCGCATAAAAGTATTAAAAATTTACTTGGCGAGCATGTCCCTAAATCGTTTTCGGAATTCTGCCTGTGTAAATTGAATATTAATCCTGATGAGAAATGTCATTCTATTGACGGCAAAACACGCGGCAAAATCTTGAATAAACTTCAGAATTTTGAAGTTACCGTTATAGGCGCATCTCCTGACAGCGAAGTTGTAACTGCAGGCGGTGTTGATTTAAAAGAAATTAACCCTAAAAACATGGAATCCAAACTTGTTCCCAAAATATATTTTTGCGGTGAAGTTATGGATATCGACGGTTTTTGCGGCGGGTTCAATCTTCAAAATTGTTGGTCAACCGGATTTGCAGCAGCTCAAGGTTTAAATTTTACCCTTGGCGGCTAATTCCTTTTTCAAATCTTCTTTAACCTGAAAAGCATTATTGTCCTTGTCAAGTTTTCTGAATGCAATCATAAGTGCAGGTGCAAGTATACCTAGTGCACCGATACATGCTCCCATATTTTTCAGGATTGATCTTCTTTTGAGTTTTTTTACATTGTCTAAGAAGGCTTCAAGTGTCTTTTCTTTTACGTTAGCATTTTTGAATTCTTCGAATTTGTTTTGAAGTTTAGTTAATTTTTCAGCAACACCTCTGAATTCATCATAATCAATGAATTTTCTGTAATCAATGTTATCTGCCTGTTTTGCGTCTTTAAGAACCGGCAGCACATCTGATTTTTTAGCCATTTGTACAACAAAATCATCGGGATTATTGTGAATAAAATCAAGAAGTTCTTCATGAGTTTTAAGAGATAAAACTTTTTTGCTGCTTTCTGTCAGTTTTCCGTTTTCAAAAGCCTCTTTAAGTTCTTTACTTTCTATAACTCTTGCATCCAAATCTATTGATGCAGGTTTCTTTTTGTTCTTTTCGGCTGCCTGTTCGAGGAATTTTTGAATAGGTTTGCTTGCAAAGTACATAAACAGCCATACAGAACCTTCTTTAATTGTATATCCTAATAATTCTTGTTTGTTTCTTGATTCTGCAAGTCTTTCAGCAGTTATTGCACCGTCTAAAATCATAAGGTTCTTAACGGGGTTGTACATAAATTCCTGTATGCTTCCCGTAAAGGATGTTTGTTTCTTTAGTTTTACATTATTGAAGGCTGTTGACGCAGGAGCGGTGTATGCAAAAGTGTCTTTATTTTGTTTTTCTTTAGCCATTTCTGCAAGAATTTCTTTTTCTGCATCTTTTCTTGTTTTGTAGTGTCTGTATTTCGTCAATCCTGCATAAGATGCTATTGTTAATGCAGTAGATACAACGAATTTAGTCATGGCAAGATTTTTAGTGTATTTTGGGTTTTTGCTTGCCTTAATAATACTTTCTCTTATTGATGTATCAGCGTATTCAATTGATTTTTCAAGTAATTTGCTTCTCTTTTTTGAAAGGTTTCTTACATCAAAATCAGGGTCAATTTTTAAAGCTTTATACATGGTAAGATCCATAAGCTTTTTGTAAACAGGAATACCGAACAGCCAGATGGCTTGTGTTCCGAATTCGTCAAGAAATCTGTCTTTACCTTCTAATTCGTCTCCCGTAATATATGAACCTGCGGTTAAACCTGCGCTGTTGGCTATATCTTTAATAGCCATCGGTACAAGTGAGTTGTTGTTTCCTAATGTTGAATATATTTTTCCAGCAGTAAGTGCCTGTAACATTTTTCCCTTTCCTTTGCACAAAAAGTGCTTCTCAAAAACCTAAACTACAGTCCCCATATTAAATTCATCAGTTTGACGATTGGGGAATTCGCCTTGATAATTGAGCTTCGTCGGATAAATTTTGTCATGTAGCTGCCTTTCACTTTTTTCATAAATACACTGAATAATTTTTCTTGCCTTAAATCAGCTTAATTTTAACGATTATTAACAAAAAAAAGACCTTTCGGGGGGAAAGGTCAAGTAATAAAAAATCTTTTTTACGACAAAAGTAAGCGCCTTATTTTTTATAACAAGCCTTTCATTATACTTACAATTCGTCGGATTTCGTTTCTTTTAATAATCATACTAATATTATACATAGTCAAAAATTTTTGTAAAGTTATTAAGAAATTAAAAAAGCGGGTTTTCCCGCTTATCTTTTTAAATGGTACCCCCAAGCGAATTCGAATCGCTGTCTACACCGTGAAAGGGTGTTGTCCTAGGCCTCTAGACGATGGGGGCTTATTTCTTTCGACAAGTTCAATTGTACATGAAGAAAAATTAAATGTCAACTACTTTTTTTTATTTTATAAAATCTTTCCAGTAACTTTTTGTTTTATCCTCAGGATTAATATCGGTTACAGCCCAGTATGCACAACCCATTCCATTGAAACTGGAAGTGCTTGTTTTTGAACATTCCGTAAAAGTAGAACTTCCGTTAGCAGCATCGTTGAGTGTTGAAGGATTGCCTAACGGAATTACTTTTCCGTTTTCTGTAGGTCTGAATGCGAACATGTCAATGCCTAATTGGTTTGGAAGTTTATAATAACCGTTTATGTCAACAGTTATTATCGGGCATTTTTTTCTGCTTGTTTCTCCGTATTCAAAATAAAATGTTCGTTTCCGCAAATCTGCCACAGAACCGTCATCAAAATAAGATGTATGTGCATTCCCGCCGGATATGGTTTTTATATTGTCAATTCCTAAATTATAAATATATTCACCGTTGCCTTGATAATATTTAATAAATTTTCTAGATAATTCTTTTGATGCAGCCATTACTTCTAACCCTGAATCTACAAGCATCCAGTCATATTCACACATGTTCATTTCTTCGTCATTGATGAAACTTAAATTTACCTGTTGTAATTCACTGTAAGCCTTTTTTAATTCTGTTTTAAGAACTTCTTTTCTGTGGTTTGCTATTAAAGACGGCATCGTAAGCGACGCAACAACCCCAATTATCCCTAATGTAATTAATACTTCCGCCAGAGTAAATCCGTATCTCGCTTTATTTACAGATGTATTTTCGGGGGGGGGGCAATTCTTTCTGCTTCTTGATTGAACATATTTAACCTCCGTTTTTTATTAATTATATAAGATTTTAATATAATTTTCAAGTACACTTGCCACCACTTGAAAGTTTTTTGTGTTTTATGTAAAATATATATATAATTTGAGAGAGATAGGAGTAATAAATGTTCGAACGTTTTACGGAGAAAGCTATAAAAGTTATAATGTTAGCTCAGGAAGAAGCGCGCAGGCTCGGGCATAATTTTGTCGGAACAGAGCAGGTTCTTTTAGGGCTTATCGGTGAAGGCACCGGAGTTGCAGCCAAGACTTTAAAGTCTATGGGAGTTACTTTGAAGGATGCAAGAGCCGAAGTTGAAAAAATTATAGGCAGAGGTTCAGGCTTTGTTGCGGTGGAAATCCCGTTTACGCCGAGAGCTAAAAGAGTGCTTGAACTATCCTGGGATGAAGCAAGGCAGTTGGGACATAATTATATAGGTACAGAACATCTTTTGCTGGGATTAATAAGAGAGGGAGAAGGTGTTGCCGCAAGAGTGCTTGAAAATCTGGGCATTGATTTGAACAAAATCAGAAGCAATGTAGTAAAAATGCTTGGAGAATCCAAACCTCAAACCGTATCTTCGGGCTCATCAGGTTCTTCTTCTTCGGGCGGAAAAACAAAAACTCCGAGCCTTGACGAATTCGGAAGAGATTTAACTCTTGCCGCTCAGGAGTTAAGACTTGATCCTGTTGTCGGCAGAGAAAAAGAAATCGAACGTGTTATTCAAATTCTTGCAAGACGTACAAAAAATAACCCTGTGCTTATCGGTGAACCCGGCGTTGGTAAAACGGCTGTTGCTGAGGGGTTAGCAATTAGAATTGTTAATGCTGAAGTTCCCGATATTCTTGACGGCAAAAAAGTTATTCAGCTTGATATGGGACTTCTTGTTGCAGGTACTAAATACCGCGGTGAATTTGAAGAACGTTTAAAGAAAATTATGGATGAAATTCGTCAGGCAGGTAATATTATTCTTGTTATTGATGAAATGCACACTCTTATAGGAGCTGGCGCTGCAGAAGGAGCTATTGATGCGGCTAATATCTTAAAACCCGCTTTATCAAGAGGTGAAATTCAGGTTATCGGTGCAACTACCCTTGATGAGTACAGAAAATATGTTGAAAAAGATTCCGCTCTCGAACGTCGTTTCCAATCGGTTATTATTGATGAACCGACCGAGGATGAATCTATTGAAATTATTAAGGGCTTGAAACCTAAATATGAAGAACACCATAAATTGATTATTTCAGATGATGCTATTGTTTCAGCAGTTAAGTTGTCTAATAAATATATAACTGACAGATTTTTGCCTGACAAAGCGATTGATGTTATTGATGAAGCTTCTTCCAAGGTTAGATTGAAAGTTTCTAATCTTTCACCCGAAGGCAAAGAGCTGGAAAAAGAATTAAGAAACTTAATCAAAGAAAAAGAAGATGCTATCAGAAATCAGGAATTCGAAAAGGCTTCACAATTACGTGATGATGAAGCCGAATTGAAAGACAGAATTCGTGAAATGGCTCAGAAATATAAAGAAGAACATGAAGCTAATAAACCTACAGTTACCGCTGAAAATGTCGCTGAAGTTATTGCTACAATGACGGGTGTTCCCGTTACCAAACTTACGGAAGGCGAAAGCGAAAGACTTCTTAAACTGGAGGATACTCTTCATGAAAGAGTTATCGGGCAGCATGACGCTGTTGTTGCTATTTCAAAGGCTATCAGACGTGCGCGTGTCGGTTTGAAAAGCCCTAACAGACCTATCGGAAGTTTTATCTTCTGCGGTCCTACGGGTGTCGGTAAAACTGAATTGGCTAAGGCGCTTGCAGAGGCTGTATTTGGCTCTGAAGATAATATGATAAGAGTTGATATGTCTGAATTTATGGAAAAACATTCAACAGCTAAGCTTATCGGGTCTCCTCCGGGATATGTCGGTTACGATGATGGCGGGCATTTGACGGAACTTGTACGTAAAAAACCTTACAGTGTTATTCTTTTTGATGAAATAGAAAAAGCTCATCCTGACGTATTTAATATTATGCTTCAAATACTTGATGACGGTCGTTTGACAGATGCGAAGGGCCGCCATATTAACTTTAAAAACACTATCATCATTATGACATCTAACGTTGGTGCCAGTATGATTACAACTACATCACGATTAGGCTTCTCTACAAGCGATGATGAATCCAAAGACAAATACGAAAAATTAAAAGAAACAGTTTCTGAAGAGATGAAAAAAGCATTCAGACCTGAATTCTTGAACCGTATTGATGAAACAATCGTATTTGCTCACCTGTCACAAGAAGAAATCAGACAAATTGTAGACTTAATGCTGAAAGATTTGTTTAAGCGTCTTGCGGAAAGAGAATTATCCGTTGAAGTAACTGATGAAGTTAAAGACCACCTGGCTAAAAACGGTTATTCTGAAGCTTACGGTGCAAGACCTCTGAGAAGATTAATCCAGAGAAAAATTGAGGACATGCTGGCAGAAGAAATTCTTTCGGGTAAATACGCTCAAGGTGATACAATTGTTATCAAACTGGTTGATGATAAAATTGCTTTTGAGAAGAAATCTAAAAGAGCAAGGAAAGAACAAAACGAAACCTCAGAAGTTGTTCAATAAATACAAATTTGAAATCCCGCCATCTCAGGCGGGATTTTTTATGCTTGCTATTTTAATAAAAATAGTTTAAATTATATATTGGAAACCGGTTATGGCAAAATATATATACAGTGCTTTAAAAAGTAACAATCAGATTGTAAAAGGTGAGATTGAGGCATTAAATCCCAGAGAAGCCCGTGAAAAAATTCGGGAATTAGGTTTTATTCCTACAAAAGTGTATACCGAGACAGCCCTTGCTGTGCCTATGCCGCAAGAACACAGCGATAATGCCGATGCACAGTACCGTGAAGTTACTCATTTAAGTCTGCAGGAAAAAATTATGTTTACCTCAGAACTTGAGGTGCTTTTATCTTCCGGCATTCCCATTCTTGAAGCACTGCAGTCTATAGAATATAATTCTCCAAAATGGAAACTTAAAGAAATATGCATAAGATTACGAACCGGCATTATGTCAGGGATGACATTTGCTGAGGCTCTAAGCTCTTTTTACGGAAAAGTATTCGGACCTGTCTATACAGGCTTAATCAAGACAGGTGAAGATGCGGGAGAACTTGATGCTACTCTTCAGCGGATGCTTGTGCTTTTACGCAAACAAGACAGGATTAAAGGGAAAATAATCAGTGCTTCAATATATCCCGGTGTTTTAGTATTGATAATGTTTGCCGTGTTAATTTTATTTTCAAAATTCGTTTTTCCTGCGTTTATGGGTGTGTTTGCCTTTAATGGTGCTTCTTTGCCGCCTTTGGCGTCTTTGCTTGTCGGGATTTGTTCTTTTGCAGGAAATTTTTGGTGGCTCCTTATAATATGTTTAGGTGCTATATGCGCTGCATTGTGTTCGTTATTCAAAAATCCTCAGTTTAAAAGCAAGTGGGATGCTTTCATTCTTGAAATTCCTGTAGTATCGGATTTTATAAAATATATAAATCTTTCAAACTTTATGACTGTATTGCATATTTCATACGATGCAGGATTACCTATAATGTCAGGATTGGAGCTTTCAAACAAAACAGTCGGAAACTACACTATAAAGAAGAAGATTTTTGATGCGGTTAATCTTGTGAGAAGCGGAAAAACATTATCGGAAGCTTTTCAAAGAACAGGTGCAATACCCGGAGCATTAATGACAATGATTGCAACAGGTGAAAAATCAGGAACTCTCGGCAAAATGTTTCATGACGCTGCTGATGTTATTGATAAAAAGGTTGATATGGCACTTGATGCAATGACAAAACTGTTTGAACCCGCATTAATAGTAATAATGGGCGGAATAGTTCTTTTTATTGCCGCGGCTTTTTATCAAATGTATTTTGGTATGCTTAATACGCTTTTTTAGTTTTTACCGAACCATTTCATTAATTTATCAATGAAGCCTTCTTCTTCATGCATTTCGGTATTATTCAATTTTTCCAGTTTATGCTGAATTTTTGCATAATCCGGATTACCCTTGCCTATTTCCAGATACTTTTCGTAACATTCAACCGCTGCAGGCTTGTTTCGTAGTTTTTCGTATGCTTCTCCAAGTCGTCTTACCGTTATTGCATTTCGTTTATCAAGATGATAAAGCTTAAGCAGGTAATCTGCCTGAGATTTGTAATCTCCTATGCTTTCTCTGAATTCCGCTAATTTTTCAAGGGATTTTTTATCTTTTTCGTCAAGTTGTGAAATTTTTTCGTAAAATTCCATTGCATGGTTTCTGTCGCCGGATTCTTCAAGAAGCATTGCAAGTGTATTCATTAGATTAATATCATCGTTTTTAACCTGAAATGCATTTAAAAATTCATTAATGGCAATATCTTTATTTCCTCTTACCAGATTGTATTTACCCCAGTTCAAGTATGCATTGTAATCATCATTTTGTTCTTCATAGATAAGTGCTTTCATCTGGTATGTAAGAGGAGAATTCTTTTCAAAATTGTCAAATTCATCAACACACTCAAGTGCCTTGTCAAATTCTTTATTCATATAATAATATTGTGCTTTCAATGAATAAAATTGCGGGATATGGTTATACTGTCCTTCCATTTTTTGCAGTTTATCAAATGCTTCAGACTTTTTATCCATATCCAGAAGGCATTTTACTTTTGTCAGTTCATCCGAAGTTACTTCAAATGCTTTTTCCGGCTTTCCGTTTTTAAGGTATAAATCAGCAAGCAGTTCTTTAATATTTACAGTTTCAAAACCAGCTTTGATTGCTCTTTCAAGCACCTCAACCGCGCTTGATACGGCATCTTCTTTAACATAAAGATTTGCAAGCCGTATATATACTTCTTCGTGAGTGTCATCATGATCAATAACTTTTAAGTATTCATCAATCGCTTTTAAATTATTTCCTTCCTGTTCATAAAGGGTTCCCAAAACAAATCTTGCAGAAAGCATGTCTTTATCTTCCTGCGCGCAGTTTACAGCTTTTTTGTAATCATTTATTGCATGTTCAAGTTTGTGTTCAACCGAGTGCATGTTTCCTCTGTAAATATAATATTTATATTTGTCGGTTGATACATAAATATCCATTAACTGTTCGTAAGCCAGAACATTTGTTGCATCAGCTTCAAGAATTTTTGAGTAATATTCTGCGGCTTCTTCTTTATTATCCAGAAGCATTGAAATGTGCCCGAGCCTTTCAAGCAGACTTAAATCTCTCGGATTTCTTTCATAAAGTTTTTTGTATTCTTCAAAAGCTTGTGTGTATTGCTCATTTTCTTCAAATTGTTCTGCTGTCTGTAAACTCATTTATGGCTCCTTTATTAATTACTCTTAGTTTAATTATATATGAAACATAAATAGAATAATAACCATGAAGCTAGAAATCGGGATATATTGAACTAATGTATAAAATATGTTAAACTGAATTTGAAAGTATGAGAAAGGGGAAAATATGAACAAAATTAATTATGTCGGGGGGGGGGCGTTTTAAAGCTTTTTTCTCTATTTTTTAACTATTGCGAAAATAATAAAATTTGTTATAATAGTGATATGATACATCACTATTTAGGTAAGAAAGGTTTTACATTAGCAGAGGTCTTAATAACTTTAGGGATAATTGGTGTAGTAGCAGCTTTAACTATTCCAAGTTTAATCGGAAATTATAAAAAGAAAGTTACGGCTACTAAACTAAAACAAACTTATTCAATATTATCCAATGCGGTTAGTAAACAACAAACTCTTACCGGAATTCCCTTTAGTTCTTATTATGTTTCAGAGTATCGCAAGGATGTGTGTCCTACAGGTTATGAATTTACAGCTTGTGCTAATGCTCTTTTTGAAGATTATTTAAAAGATAATTTATCTAATAATGTAAAAATTTTAAATGAGGGTTTTGGTTCTCATTTTTATCAAACTTATGCTTCTTGTTCTTATGGAAAAGCTTTTATTTTACCAAATGGTGTTGGAGTAAATATTTACGGAGGAGCTTTTGCAATTATTCCCAACTATAAGTATGAAAATAACCCTAGAAAAAGAATAAAACTTGTTCCGGGGAAAAATTGGTTTAACTTTGGAAAATATCATATGAACGATATATCTTTAATAAAAGATGTGTCAGGATTATTACCGATGGGCAAGTCTGAAAGAAAAAATTTAACCAGAAATGATTTAATTTTGAGGTGCAACTCTAATAATACAGATACATCAGTTTCTGCTTGTACACAGTTGTTTATTGAAGATGGATTTGAATTCAAAAAAGATTATCCTATAAAATTTTAATTAAACTGATTTTGCGCTTTTTGAATTCCGTTTTTAAGATAAAATTCAATAGCTTCTTCAGAACGAATAAGAACTTTTTTCAATTCATCTAGCTGATCTTTCGGAAAGTTTTGCAAAACATAATTTTCTGAAGGAATATTCGGCTGAGGTCCTATTCCTATTTTAAGTCTGTCAAAATCCTTTGTCCCTACCTGTTTTATAATTGATTTAATTCCGTTGTGACCGCCGTCAGAGCCGTTTGCCCTAAATCTTATTCTTCCCAAATCCAGAGCAATATCATCATAAACGATTAAAATATCTTTAATATCTATTTTGTAGTAATCCATTACGGCACGAACTGCCTCCCCTGACAAATTCATAAAGGTAGTCGGTTTTATAAGGATATTTTCTCCCATTCTTGCAATGAAACATTTAAGCTTTTTTTCTTCCTTAAATGATATATTATTATCAGCCGCCCATTTATCAAGAACCATAAATCCCGCATTATGTCTTGTAAAACAGTATTTATCCCCTATATTTCCCAGTCCTGTAATTAGTTTCATTTTTTATAATCCTTTTTATTTATTATTTTAACGTAAATAAATATTACCATACCTGTTTACCATATTTACTCTTAACAAAAAGATAAAAAAACTTTATTTTGATAATGCTAAAAGATGAGGATATGACCATGAAAAATAAACCTATAATTCAAGAAAAAAGTTCTGAAAAAGTTGCAAAGTTTTTGGAAAAAAATTCTTTGCACAAAAAAGATTTTGCTGAAATGATCGGGGTGACACTTTCATACGTATACAATCTGATAGATAATTCTATCCCTTTTTCAACCCGCGGAACAACTTTAGAGCGCATTGCTACTGTCATGGAAATTGAACCTGAAGAATTTGAAGAATATAAAATTCCTCAAGAACCTGTTTTAGTAGACGATTCCGTAGAATTTTTCAAAGATGTAATGAAGGAAAAAGGCATGACAACAATTAATTTTTTAAAAGCTTTCCCAAGAAAAAAGCGTCTTGATATTGTTGATATGCTCAGAGGAACCCTTCCTATTCCAATTGATTTTAAAGAACTTACCATGATCGCACAGGTGCTTGATTTAAGCAAGGATGATATATACTCGATGTGGGAAAAACGAATGAAACAGGTATTGGAGTCCAATGGCATGAATATATATTCAAATGCAGCTCTGGTTAATTCAATGTTTGATTGTGCGAAAAAGTATATTCACCTTAAATAAGCCTAAAAATTACGATCTTTAACAAGGTCGTAATTTTTTTTGATAAACCTGTTGACATTAAAATTTGTTCTTGCTAATATAATCTTACTGACGAAATGAATAGCATTTAATAATTTGCGCTTGTAGCTCAGCAGGTAGAGCACTCCCCTTTTAAGGGATAGGTCGCGCGTTCGAATCGCGCCAAGCGCAATTTTTTCATGTCTTGTAGACAAATTTTCAATTATATGTTAAAATTATAATGGCAAAGTCAAGAAGTTAAGGAGCAATTTATGGGAAAGATTAATTTAGAAAAATCTTTTACAGTCCTGTTACATCATCGTAAGAGACTGTCCGGCATGTTCGGGGGGGGGGCAGCCTAAAAGCTCCAAAATCAAGCATTTTCGGTTATACACTTGCCGAAATAATTATTGTAATATTAATTATAGCGGTAGTGGTTGCTGTAACTATTGGTATAACCAAGGCAAAGTTAGATAACATTGTATCTTATACCTATTACAATGCTT
>ERZ780144.318-NODE-318-length-70814-cov-5.569652_pt1 | contig 70814 bp, 69 predicted proteins | sample MGYA00511380_ERZ780144 | MGnify/ENA primary metagenome ERZ780144 (study PRJEB29588, sample SAMEA1965858) | human gut metagenome | biome: human gut; feature: human-associated habitat; material: faeces | place: Denmark | collected 2008/2010 ... | reverse complement strand
GAAAGGAACCTGCGAACAGATTCCTTTCCATTTTTTTCTTAAGTTTATGATGTTGGGTTGAGCCGGTGCTTGTTAACTAAGAACGCTATATTTCAAATATGCTTTATTGCAAAGATACACTTAGGGGTTGCATAATTTGTAATAATACTGTATATTAATTGTAACGATTCGCGAAATGAGTCTGTTTTTGTAATATTATATGAAAAGAAGATGAATCAATTCAAAGCACCATTGCTTTGTAAAGGAGGAACTATATTATGAAAAAAGCAGCATTAGCCGTTTTGCTTCTGGGCGCAGCACTTTGCATCCCTGGATGTGGATTTGAGGAAGGTGCAGGAGCAAGCGTTACAGTTATACAGGCAACCCCGACCCCTATTCCAACACCAACCCCTGAGGCAACTCCTACACCAGAAGTTACTCCTACTCCAGAACCAGTTGTAGAGCAGACTGCAAGCGGTGTGAATGTAACCAAGCAGGATGGTACATATGTTGCGAATGCAGATATTAACCTTCGTGCAGATGCAAGTGCAGATGCTGCCTGGATCGCAGGTGTAACAAGCGGTACACAGCTTACAAGTACAGGTGTATGCGACAATGGCTGGATTGAGGTTTCCTATGAGGGACAGACTGCTTATGTATCCGGTGATTATGTAAGTGCAGTGGCAGCTGACGGTGCAGCCGCAGATGGAACTGCTGATCAGGCAGCTACAGAAGGAAGTGCAGATGCTGCAGCTGATGAGGCTGTTGCAGGCTGACAGGCTAGAAATTTAAGAGATGAAATGATGAGATGAAAGACGCTATGTAAATGGATGATATTATCGTTTGCATAGCGTTTTTTGAGTACTAAAGAAATTCCCTCCTGCCATGAAATGGCAAGAGGGAGATTTCTGAATATATCAAATCAAATTATTCCGGATAAACCAGTCTGTCTGGTTTGATATCATACAGCACTTCATCCAGGAACTTTTTAGCCAGATATTTCGCCATTCCAAGGTTCATATCCAGATAATTTCCACAGTCTTTCGGGGAAGCACCAGGAACCTCGCCCTGGAAATCACGGATAAACTCAAAGGTTTCAACCATAAGCGGAACAATATCCTTAGATTCATAATCTCCGTTCAGCAGCAGATAATTGCCGGTACGGCAGCCCATTGGTCCCCAGTAGATCATCTTCGGTCCGAATTCCTTGTGGTTGCGAAGAAAAGTAGCAGCAAGATGCTCAATGGTGTGAAGCTCTGCTGTGTTCATAACAGGCTCCTCATTTGGGGAAGTCATACGAATGTCAAAAGTGGTGATCACACTATTTCCAACCGGATCCTTGCGGGAAACGTAAACGCCTGGCTGAAGTTTGATGTGATCTATTGTGAAACTGGTAATCTTTTCCATAAAAAAGACCTCGCTTTCTCATAAATTCTTTCTTGATTTTAGCAGACAATACAAGCTGTGGCAAGACAAAGAAAAAGAAATTGAACAATCTGTGAAAACAATTGTTTTTTACGTGATTTTCGTTATAATAGAAAAAGATGGCATCAAGAATTGGAGGCATAAAATCATGAAAAAAAGAAAAATTCTGGCAATGCTGATGGTGGCAGCTCTTTCCGCAGGAATGCTGGCAGGCTGTGGTTCAGATAATACGAAAGAGGAAAGCAAGAGCACAGAAGCAGCAGATACTAAAGAGAACACAGAAGAAAATAAAGACACAGAAGAAACAAAAGAGGAAAGTACAGATGATAGTGCTGATCAGTCAGAAGGAACGGAGGAAGAAGTTTCCGGCTTTACAGACGGTTCCGGGGATGGAGAAGGTACAGATGAGACAGCAGACGATACCAGCACTGTTCTGGATACTTCAGAGCCTCTTACCGGTCTTCATCATGCAGAGATTGAGGTGAAGGACTACGGTACCATTAAGGTGGAACTGGATGCGGACACAGCACCTATCAGTGTAACCAACTTTGTGAAACTGGCACAGGAGCATTTCTATGATGGACTTACTTTCCACCGTATTATTGATGGATTTATGATCCAGGGCGGAGATCCGGAAGGAACCGGAAGAGGAGGCTCTGATGAGACTATTAAGGGCGAGTTTTCTGAGAATGGCGTAAAGAACGATATTTCCCATGAGAGAGGTGTGATCTCCATGGCAAGATCCTCAGACCCGGACAGTGCAAGCTCCCAGTTCTTTATCGTGCAGTCTGACAGTACCTATCTGGATGGACAGTATGCCGCTTTCGGACATGTGACAGAAGGCATGGACATTGTTGACCAGATCTGCAAGGATGCAAAGCCTACAGATAACAATGGAACTATTTCAGCAGATGAGCAGCCGGTGATGACAAGCGTTACCATTATAGATTGATAAAGTACAGTTTGAGAATACCGAAGATAAAACACCCCTTTGGCAGACACAAATAATTGTAGTCTGTCTAAGGGGTGTTTTTTGAGTAAATACATGGGAAAAAGTTGTTGCTTTTTGTATACAAGTTACAGTTTGACTACAAGTACGGGCATAGGCGGATGATTAGGCCGGTTGTAATATTCTGTTTTAATAACCAGAAATTTCCTGGAATCCAGCACCTTCAGCCATTTCAGCAGTGCATCCCGTTCCTCAAACCCGGAATCTCCGCCGCTGTAGATACACAGCATCAGGATCCCGCCCTTTTTCAAAAGGGACAGGGATACGGTAAGTGCCTGAATACTGGATTCTGCCCTTGTGGCAAGAGTATGATCGCCCTTCGGCAGATAGCCGAAATTGAATACAATGCAGCTTACACTCACAGGCTCTGCGTATTTTCCCATATTTACGTGGGAATCCAGAAACAGTTCATAATTGTGAGGGGCATTTTCTTTTTCAAGCCGCTCTCTGGTATTGGCAAGTGCTATTTCCTGAATATCGAAAGCGAGTACATGCCCTTTTTCCCCACAAAGACAGGAAAGAAGCAGAGTGTCATTTCCGTTTCCCATGGTGGCATCAATGCAAAGGTCTCCTTCTTTTACATGCTCTGAGATAAAGTGGGCGCACCACTGTGTGATCTGGTAGTTCATAATGGTTCCTTTCTTTTGTAGTATCCTTATAATGAAAGTCGAAAACAGATGGCAAAATTTCCCGCAAAGTGGGGCATGCAGGTTGCGGGAAGGATTTTCAAACATGCTCTGGAATAGCTGTTAAAAGTCTAAGGCTATTATAACAGATAAAAAAACAAAGAAAAGATGCATATAAAGGTAAATTATGTATGAAAAGCCGAACATATAAAAAATACATTGCATTCATACGTCTCTTTGCATTATAATAAGCGGTACGGACAAAAGGTATAAAATAACAGATGAATTTTGTCCAAAAGATTTCAAAGAGAGATGAGGGAAGATAATGTTAGAGGGAAAGACAGTTCTTCTGGGAGTTACTGGAAGTATTGCAGCATATAAGATCGCATATCTTGCAAGTACGCTGAAGAAGCAGCAGGCAGACGTTCATGTGCTAATGACCAGAAATGCCACTAATTTTATTAATCCCATTACTTTTGAGACACTTACCGGGAATAAATGCCTTGTGGATACCTTTGACCGGAATTTTCAGTTCCAGGTAGAGCATGTGTCCATTGCGAAAAAGGCTGACGTTGTGATGATCGCACCGGCAAGTGCCAATGTGATAGGCAAGCTGGCTCATGGAATTGCAGACGATATGCTTACAACCACCATTATGGCATGCAGATGCAAGAAATTTATTTCTCCGGCGATGAACACCAATATGTTCGAGAACCCCATTGTCCAGGATAATCTAAAAACCTTGGAGCATTATGGATACGAAGTAATCGATCCTGCTGTAGGCTATCTTGCATGCGGCGATACCGGAGCGGGAAAAATGCCGGAGCCTGAGACTCTTTTAAACTATATTTTGAGAGAGTGTGCCTGTGAGAAGGATATGAAAGGGCTGAAGGTGTTGGTTACCGCCGGTCCTACCCAGGAGGCAATTGATCCTGTCCGTTATATTACCAACCATTCTTCCGGCAAGATGGGCTATGCCATTGCAAAAATGGCTATGTTGCGCGGAGCAGATGTCACACTGGTAAGTGGACGTACTGCACTTGCACCGCCACCATTTGTGAGAGTGGTTCCAGTGGTAACAGCCAGAGATATGTATGAGGCTGTAACCTCTGTCAGTCAGGAACAGGATATTATCATTAAAGCAGCAGCAGTGGCAGACTATCGTCCGGCCAGTGTGAGCGATGAAAAAATTAAAAAGAAAGACGATGACATGTCCATTGCCCTTGAGAGAACAGATGATATTCTGAAATATCTTGGAGAGCACAAACCGGATGGACAGTTTCTCTGTGGATTTTCCATGGAAACAGAGAATATGATCGGTAATTCCAGAGTCAAACTTACCAGGAAAAATCTGGATATGGTAGCTGCCAACAATGTAAAAATGGCAGGCGCCGGATTCCAGGGGGACACCAATGTTCTGACTCTGATTACACAGGATGAGGAAGTATCACTCCCGCTAATGAGCAAGGAGGATGCAGCCGGTAAGATCCTGGATAAAATACTGCTTGAGAGAGTTCGCAGATAGTTATTTACAGGCTGTCATTCTGGCAGCATTTATAAATCTTTTGCGAAGCCGCAGGCAGTGGCACTGGTGTTATATTCGCAGATTGTATTTTGTAAATCTGGACAGAGGATAACACATTTTTCAGAGTGGCGGGTAAATACAAAAAAAGCATGCCCGCTGTTCCATACCGTATTGTATCCCTGAGTCTGAATAGGCTCTAATATAGGGAACGATAACAAGGAGGACAACATGAACAAAAAATTTACAACATCTCAAATCACCTTACTGGGCCTTATGATCGCAATTCTGCTTCTTATGGCTTACACACCTCTTGGCTACCTGAATATCGGGCCTCTTGCAATCACCTTTAATATTATTCCGGTTGCCATCAGCGCAATTACAATGGGACCTGTAGGCGGAGCCATTGCGGGAGCCGTATTCGGACTTACCAGCTTTGGACAGTGTATCGGCATTGGCGGTACCAGCCTTATGGGTGTTACCTTATTCGGAATCAATCCATTCCTGGCGTTTGTTCAGAGATTTATTCCAAGACTGGTTGACGGACTTCTTCTTGGATATATTTTCCAGGGAGTCCGCAGGAAATCAAAAAATATTTATCTTTCCTGCGCTGTAACAGGATTTCTTTCCGCATTTTTAAATACTCTGTTTTTTATGGGGTTATTAGTTGGCCTTTTCGGAAATACCGAGTATGTACAGGGACTTATGGGTGGAAAAAACGTGATTCTGTTCATCTGTACATTTGTAGGAATCAACGCAGTATGTGAAATGCTTTCCGCTACCGTTATCACAGGTGCTGTAGGTGCAGCCCTTTACAAGGCAAGGCTTCTTCCGGGAACAGAGAAGAAATCTGAGAAAGTGGTAAAAACAGCAGAAGTTTAAGAAAATTGAAAACAGACAGACTGTTTGCAAAAATGGCCGCTGATTGCGGCTGATGATAGAGAAACCATGGAGGAAAAAATGATTTTAGCAATTGATATTGGAAATACAAATATTGTGGTTGGCTGCATTGATTCAAAGCAAACCTATTTCATTGAGAGACTTTCCACTGTCCGTACAAAAACAGAACTGGAATACGCAGTTGATCTGAAGACAGTTTTGGATTTATATCATATTAAGCGGATTGATATTGAAGGCTGCATTATTTCCTCTGTAGTACCGCAGATTACCAATGCCGTGAAGCTTGCAGCTGAAAAGGTTCTGAAAAAAGAACCTATGGTATTGGGACCAGGTGTAAAAACAGGTCTGAATATCCTGATGGATAATCCCGGACAGCTTGGAGCAGATCTTGTAGCAAATGCAGTTGCAGGAATTCATGAATATTCTCTTCCACTGGCAATTATTGATATGGGAACTGCAAGTACGGTAAGCGTGGTAGATGAGAAGAAGCATTATGTGGGAGGCATGATTTTTCCCGGAATGGGAGTGTCCCTGGATGCCCTTACAGCCCGTGCTTCTCAGCTTAGCGGAATCAGTATTGAAGCACCGAAGCGCATCATTGGAAAAAATACTATTGAATGCATGAAAAGCGGTGTGATTTACAGCAATGCAGCAGCCCTTGACGGAATTGTTGACAGAATTGAAGAAGAGCTTGGACAGAAAATTACAGTTGTTGCAACTGGTGGCCTTGCCCGTAAGATTATCCCACATTGCAAGCGGGAGATTTTGTTGGATGAGGATCTTTTGTTAAAAGGTTTGCTCATTATATATGAGAAGAACAGAAAAGAATTATAAGCTTTCTGAGAATGAAAAATGAGACAGGTCAGAACTTCACAGTTATGAGGTTCTGACCTGTTTTGCCCGAATTCGGTTGCCGTTAGGAACGATGAAAGGCATCTGCAAAATCTTCTGGGACAGGGGCAGTAATACACATGTTTTCTCCTGTAACAGGGTGAGCAAATTCCAGCTGAAAGGAGTGCAGGGGCTGTCTTTTTATAATTCTGTAATCTGGATTGTAGAGAAAGTCTCCTGGCAGCGGATGTCCAATGTACTTCATATGCACACGGATCTGATGAGTGCGTCCGGTTTCCAGATGGAGCTCGATGAGAGAGTAGGAATGATAGGTGGCTAATCGCTCATAGTGTGTGACAGCACTCTCCCCATTTGCGAAATCCACCTGTCTTTTGATGGTGGAATCTGCTGCACGCCCAACAGGCGCATCAATATTTCCTTGCTCTGCTGTGATTCCCTGTACAATTGCCAGGTAGGTACGCCGGATCTGACGTTGCTTCATCTGGGCAGAGAGAACTGCTGCACTATAAGGGTTTTTCGCCAGAATCAGGGCTCCTGTGGTGTCTCTGTCCAGACGGTTGATGCAGCGGTAGACGAAATGCTGTCCTTTTTCTTTAAAATACCAGGCAACTCCATTAGCCAGTGTATTATCATAATTTCCAATGGAAGGGTGCACAGGCATGTCTGCCGCCTTATTTATGACTAAAATATCTTCATCTTCATATAGAATAGAAAGGTCCATTCTCACAGGCAGGATATTTTCAGTGTTGTCCGCTTCCGGAATATGTATGTGAAGAGAATCTCCGACCTGAAGAACTGATTTCCCAAATCCCCGCTCACCATTTAGCTGAATCGCATTTTTATCTGCCTTCATGGAAGATAAAATTCCCCGGGAAAAGCCCTTGCTCCTAAGAAAATCAAGAAGCTGCGTTCCTTCCTGTTCTGGCTGTATCGTGTATGTAAGAATTCTGTCCAAGGTGTTCCTCCTGAAATTGTATTAAAATTATATTGAAACATAAGGATTGTGCGTAATTAAATACTGTATTTTTTTCGCTTAAGGTGTATAATAGCACAGAAAATATTTGCATGGAAGTATCTGAAGCAGTTTTATGAGATATACATCCATGCGACAGGAACTATTTATACATTTAAGGAAAAAGAGGAAACATATGAAACAACAGCAACATCTTTTTACAAACAAAATGCTCCGGGCGCTTCTTGTTCCTATTATTATGGAGCAGCTATTAAATGCCTTGATGGGTACGGTAGATACCATGATGGTCAGCAATGTAGGTTCTGCGGCCATTTCCGCCGTTTCTCTTGTGGATTCTATCAATGTACTGATCATTCAGGCCTTTTCTGCACTGGCAGCTGGAGGTACCATTATCTGTACCCAGTATCTTGGACAGAAGAATCACGAGATGGCAAACAAATCAGCCAGGCAGGCACTTTTTATCATAACAGCCATTTCTGTCTTCATCGTTGTGCTTGGACTTGCTTTCCGTGCACCGCTTCTTAGCTTTATTTTCGGAAAAGTGGACGCGGATGTTATGGAGAATTCCATGGTGTATTTCTTTTATACTGTGCTGTCTTATCCTTTTATTGCGCTTTATGATGCCGGAGCATCCATTTTCCGTGCACAGGAAAACACCAGAGGACCGATGGTGATCTCCATTATTTCCAATGTGATGAATATTGTGGGAAATGGAATTCTGATCTGGGTATTTCATATGGGAGTTGCCGGAGCGGCTATTTCCACACTGGTATCCAGAATTTTCTGTGCAGTAGTAGTGCTGTACCAGCTTAGAAAGAACAGGCAGCCAATTGTGGTACGTGATTATCTGAAAATCCGTCCGGATGGAAAAATGATTGGCAGGATTCTTGCTCTTGGTATTCCTTCCGGTATAGAGAACAGCATGTTCCAGCTTGGAAAGCTGGCAATCCAGTCTACAGTCTCTACACTTGGAACCACTGCTATTGCAGCCCAGGCTATGACCAATATGCTGGAGATGTTAAATGGAACAGCTGTAATTGGTGTTGGAATCGGACTTATGACAGTGGTGGGACAGAGTCTTGGAGCCGGAAGAAAAGACGAGGCAGTTTATTACATGAAGAAACTGATGATCTTTTCCGAAGTCTTTCTCATCGCCTGCTGTGCAGTGGTATATGTCCTTGCACGGCCGATTACCATGATTGGTGGAATGGAAGCTAAAAGCGCTGAAATGTGTCTTGATATGATGTTCTGGATCACCATTGTGAAACCAATCGTATGGATGTTTGCGTTTATTCCGGCTTACGGCATGCGTGCGGCAGGAGATGTGAAGTTTTCCATGATTACTTCCTGCATTACTATGTGGACTTTCCGCTTTTGCCTGTGCGTTTATCTGATCCGGGTCTGTGGCATGGGACCGATGGCTGTCTGGATCGGAATGTTCACAGACTGGACGGTACGTGCGATCGTGTTTGGTCTGCGGTTTAAGAGTGGAAAATGGATGGAACATAAAGTTGTGTAAAAGGTTACTGGTCAAGGAGTAAACAGCAACTCTGTAACTGTAAAAGATAAGGAAAGCTATCCCCTTTTATTGACTTTTAAATGGCAAAATTATATAATGTAACGGATAAAAACAGGGAAAAGCATGATCAGGAAGCCAGGTGTAATTCCTGCACAAGTCCGTTACTGTACAGTCAGATACTGGTTGCTTTTTCAGAAACAGGATTTCCTGCGGCAACCGGGATAAGACTGATAGGAAAGAAGCTTTGTTGTCAGGACAGGGCTTCTTTTATTTACGTAACAGATGGGCCGTCACAATTCCGGAAGCCCGCATAGCGGGTTCCTTATAGCTTTGGAGGCAAGAAACATGGAACATAAGACAGGATTGGAAGATTATTATGTGATCCGCGGACAGAAGAAAATGCGTTTCGGCTATACCACAGGTTCCTGCGCGGCAGCAGCCTGTAAGGGCGCCTGCCTGATGCTTCTGGGAAAAGAAAAGTTAACATCTGTACCGCTTATGACTCCCAAGGGAATCCTTCTTGACCTGGAGCTGCATGACATTCAGATCAGTGAAAATCAGGTTACCTGTGCAGTGAAAAAAGATGCCGGAGATGATCCGGACACAACAAATGGCATTCTTGTTTATGCTACAGTGTGGAAGACGGATACTGCCGGAATTGTTATAGATGGAGGAGTGGGCGTAGGCAGAGTTACAAGACCCGGGCTCTCCCAGAAAGTGGGAGAAGCGGCGATCAATCCTGTTCCTCGTGCCATGATCCTTCGGGAAGCAGAAGAAGCTGCAGTTTCCCATGACTATGAGGGTGGGCTGAAGGTTGTGATTTCTGTCCCGGAAGGTGTAGAGATCGGCAAGAAGACCTTCAATCCCAGACTGGGAATCACAGGGGGAATTTCCATTCTTGGAACCTCCGGAATTGTGGAGCCTATGAGTGAAAAAGCTCTTGTAGAAAGCATTCATGTGGAAATGAAGCAGCACTTTACCCAGGGTGAGAAGTACCTTCTTGTGACCCCGGGAAACTATGGGGCAGATTATCTGCGCGAGCATATGACGTTGCCTTTCGAACGAAATATCAAGTGCAGCAATTATGTGGGAGAAACCATTGATATGGCCGTGGATATGGGCGTGAAAGGAATCCTGTTTGTGGCTCATATTGGCAAGTTTGTAAAGGTAGCAGCAGGAATTATGAACACCCATTCCCACAGTGCAGATGCCCGTATGGAAGTGCTTGCAGCCAATGCCCTCAGAGTGGGAGCGGATGGAGATACAGCAAGAGCTATCCTGAATTGCAATACCACAGATGATGCCCTTGATGTTTTGCACGAAAAAGGCCTTTTAGAGCCTGCAATGAAAGAAATTATGGAGAAGATCCAGTTTTATCTGGATCACCGTTCCTATGAACAAATTAAGCTTGGTGCGGTTGTTTTTAACAATGTATATGGATATCTGGGAAAAACAAGAGATGCCGGTGAACTGATTCAGGAAATTCAGAAGCAGGATAAAATGCTTAAACTTCAAATATAAACAGGCTCTGGATATGGAAAGTATGCTGTAAGGCGTTTGGCGAATAAAGATTTGTTCAATTTATAAGAGAAAAATGAAAAACAGAGTAGTTATGCTTAAAAACTATTTCAGAAAGAGAGATCTATGACAGGAAAATTATATGGCGTAGGAGTTGGCCCAGGGGATCCGGAGCTGATCACTTTAAAGGCCTTAAGACTTACAAAGGAAGCAGATATACTGGCTTTTCCAGGGGAAAAGCCAATAGAATCTGTGGCATACAGGATCATGAAAGGAGCGTACCCGGAAATTGACAGCAAACAGATGATTTCCCTGCCAATGCCCATGATCAAAGACAGAGAAGAACTGAAACGAGTTCATGATGAAGGAGCAAAAATAATTGCAGAATGGCTTGAGAAAGGAAAAAATGTAGTATTTCTCACCCTGGGAGACCCAACCGTATATTCTACATATATTTATGTACACAAACGTGTGGAACAGCTGGGATATGCCACAGAAATTGTCAGCGGCATTACATCCTTTTGTGCAGTCAGTGCCAGATTTAATGAAGGACTGGTGGAAAAATCCCAGCAGCTTCATGTAATCCCTGCCTCCTATCAGATAGAAGAAGCATTGAAGCTTCCCGGAACGAAGGTTCTGATGAAAACCGGCAAAAAAATGCAGGAAGTAAAAGCAAAGATCAAAGCATCTGGAAACAAGGCAGAGATGATTGAAAATTGCGGAATGCCAGATGAGAAAATATACAGAAGTGTGGAAGAAATTCCAGATGATGCAGGTTATTATTCGTTGATCATTGTGAAGGAAAAATAAGATAATGTAAATAAAAAACCAATGTAGGCAAAGTGAAAATTTATTAAAGTAAGAATTATAAAACTTTGCCGCACAATAAAAATTATAGTGAAAAAGGAGAGAAAGCCATGATTCATTTCGTAGGAGCAGGTTCCGGAGCACCGGATCTGATCACCGTAAGAGGAAAGAAATATCTGGAAGAAGCAGACGTAGTTATTTATGCAGGATCTCTGGTAAATCCCAAACTTTTAGAGTACACAAAGGATATTTGTACCATTTATAACAGCGCAAAGATGACACTGGAAGAGGTGCTTTCTGTTATGGAAAAGGCAGAAGCGGCAGGCAAGACAACAGTAAGACTTCACACAGGTGATCCCTGTATTTATGGTGCCATCCGTGAGCAGATGGATGTGCTGGATGAGAAGGGAATTGCTTATGATTACTGTCCTGGTGTCAGCGCATTCTGCGGTGCGGCAAGTGCTTTAAATCTGGAATATACGCTGCCGGATATTTCCCAGAGCGTGATCATCACCCGTATGGAAGGCAGAACTCCGGTTCCGCCAAAGGAAAGCATTCAGTCCTTTGCTGCTCATCAGGCAACCATGGTTGTTTTTCTCAGCACAGGAATGCTGGAAGAACTGAGCAGAAGACTGATCGAAGGCGGTTATACGGCAGATACTCCTGCTGCGATTGTGTATAAGGCAACCTGGGAGGATGAGAAGAAATTTGTGTGCACAGTAGGAACTCTGGCGCAGACTGCTAAGGAGAATCATATTACGAAGACTGCACTTATGATCATTGGAGACTGCGTAAATGCCGCTCATTATGACCGTTCCAAGTTATACGATCCAGGATTTACAACAGAATTCCGTGAAGCAACGAAATAAGAATAAGGTTATTTGATATGGCAGCTTAGGTTAGAGCCTGTTCCAGATGAAAGGAAAACGGATGAAAATTTCCATGATATGCTACACCCTGACAGGGCAGCAGACAGGAGAGAAATTAAAAAAAGGACTGGAAAAAGAAGGAAATATAGTTTCTCTTTTCACAAAGAGCAAATACATTCCAGATTCTATAAAGGGAAGCTGCGGGAAATGGACGGGAGAACAGTTCGAAACTGCAGACAGTATCATTTTCATTGGAGCAGCCGGAATCGCAGTACGCAGCATCGCCCCCTTTATACAGAGCAAAAAGAAAGATCCGGCTGTGCTGGTAGTAGATGAATTGGGCAAATTTGTGATATCCCTGCTGTCTGGACATCTTGGCGGGGCAAATGAACTTGCCTGTCTGGCTGCAGACATTTTACAGGCAATCCATGTAGTCACAACTGCCACAGACCTTGAGGGAAAATTTGCTGTGGATGTGTTTGCAAAGAAAAATAACTGTCACATTTTTCGAATGAAAGAGGCGAAAGAGGTTTCTGCCGCGCTGCTGGCAGGTGAGAAGGTGGGATTCTACAGCGAATTTCCCTGGGAGGGAGAACTGCCAGAGGGACTGATCTGGTGTCAAAAAACTGGCATATCACTTTCTGAAATACAGTATGAAACTGTGGATGGCACACCACTTCCAGAGGTGGGGATTGCCGTGACCGTACATAAAAGCTGTCATCCCTTTGCCTCAACGACGCATGTAGTTCCACCAGCTGCTGCGCTTGGAATGGGTTGCCGGAAAAATAAAGAATCAGAAGCCGTGGAAAAAGCAGCATTCAGCTGCCTGAAAGAAAATGACATTTATCCGGAGGCAGTTGCAGCTCTTGCAAGCATTGATGTAAAAAAAGAAGAACCCGGGCTTCTGGCTCTTTCAGAAAAGCTGGGAGCTCCTTTCAAAACATTTTCCAGTGAGGAACTTCTGTCTGTGCAGGGTGAATTCACCTCATCCTCTTTTGTAAGTAAGACAGTAGGTGTGGATAATGTGTGTGAACGAAGCGCGGTGAAAGCCGCAGAGAATCATACTGGCATTCATTTTATACAGAGAAAACGGGGCGCAGAGGGCGTGACAACGGCTCTTGTCCTTGGAGATTGGAGGATACGTTTTGAGTAAAGAAAAGAAAATCTATGTGGTAGGAATCGGACCAGGTTCTTATGAAGGAATGACAGGAGCTGCAGCTACAGCTCTTGAAAAAAGTGATGTGATCGTTGGATACACTGTTTATATTGATCTTGTAAAAGACCATTTTCCGGGAAAATCTTTTCTCACTACACCTATGAGAAAGGAAGTAGACCGCTGTGTAATGGCTTTTGATGAGGCTATGAAAAACCAGACAGTTTCCATGATCTGCAGTGGTGATGCGGGAGTTTACGGAATGGCTGGTCTTATGTATGAAATCGGCGCAAACTATCCGGAGGTGGGGCTGGAAGTAGTTGCAGGTGTTACAGCAGCAACCGGAGGAGCAGCAGTGCTTGGTGCTCCATTGATCCACGATTTCTGTCTGATCAGTCTCAGTGATCTGCTCACACCATGGGAAAAGATCGAGAAGCGTCTTCTTCTGGCTTCGGAAGCTGATTTTGTGATTGTTCTTTACAATCCGTCCAGTCACAAGAGACACGATTATCTGAAAAAAGCCTGCGAACTTATGCTTCAACACAAATCTCCGGAAACAGTATGCGGTACCGTGCAGAACATTAACCGCGAGGGTGAAACTGCCAGGGTTATGACTCTGGCTGAATTGAAAGAAACACAGGTAGATATGTTTACCACTGTATTTATCGGAAATTCACAGACCAGAAATATTGATGGAAAAATGGTAACACCAAGAGGATATAAAAATGTCTGATGTTGTTGTTTTTGCAGGCACCACAGAAGGCTATGAAATCTGCAGCTTTCTGGCAAAAAATAAAGTAAGTGTGCTTGCATGTGTCGCTACCGATTACGGAAGCAAATCATTAAAAGAGGACGAATATCTGAAAATCCACGCTGGCCGCCTGAATGGGACGGAGATGGAAAAGCTTCTGAAAAAACTCAGTCCCGGACTGGTGCTGGATGCTACCCATCCGTATGCTGCCGAGGTAACGGAGAACATTCGTGCTGCCTGCCAAAATACAGGTTTTTCTTACCAGCGAGTATTAAGAGAGGCCGGTGCTTATCAGGATAAGGCTGTTTATGTGGAGAATACAGAGGCAGCAGTGGAATTTCTGGAAGGTACAAAAGGAAATATCCTGCTTACCACAGGCAGCAAGGAGCTTGGAAAATTTACAGCTTTATCTGATGCAGGAGAACGCATTTATGCCCGTGTTCTGTCTTTGCCATCTGTGATGGAAACCTGCAAAGGTTACGGCTTTGAGGGCAAGCATCTGATCGGTATGCAGGGACCCTTTTCCATGGAATTAAACGCAGCCATGCTTCGTCAGTATGACTGCAAATATCTTGTGACAAAGGATACAGGAAAAGCAGGTGGTTTCCAGGAGAAAATTGATGCTGCACTTATGTGCGATGTGATTCCTGTTATAATTGGAAGACCGCTGCAGGAAGAGGGCCTTTCTGTGGCAAAATGTAAACATATGCTCGCGGAACACTTTGGACTCACCCTGAAACCTCACGTTACACTTCTGGGAATTGGGATGGGAAGTGAGAAAACCCTTACAATTCAGGGAAAAAGGGCAGTTCAAAGAGCTGATCTGATCATTGGGGCCAGGCGTATGGCAGATTCCATCCGGGAGCCGGGACAGCAGGTGGTGTATGAATACCGCAGCGATGTGATTGGAGCTTATATTAAGAGCCATCCGGAATATGAGAATATTGTGATAGCTTTGTCCGGGGATGTGGGATTCTACAGCGGAGCGAAGAAGCTGCTGGATGTGTTGAATGGAAGGAAACCAGAGGGTGTTTTAGCAGATGATTTTGAAGGGCAGGAGCACAGTGAAAAAGAGAATGGCTGTGTCTCCATTGAGATTATCTGCGGAATTTCTTCTGTGGTTTATTTTATGTCCCAGATCGGTTTATCCTGGGATGATGCGAAGATCACCAGCACCCACGGCAAAAATTGCAATTTGGTTTCCATGATCAAGCAGAATCAGAAGGTTTTTTCCATTCTGGGAACAGGAAGTGCAGTTGCGGAACTTGCACAGAAACTTGTGGAATATGAGATGGGAGATGTGGTTCTCTATGTTGGAGAAAATCTTTCCTATCCAGATGAAAAAATATTCCAGGCGAACGCCAGTGAACTGACTTCCTATGCGGGTCAGGCATTGAGCGTTGTCTGTGCTTACAATGAAAAAGCCAGACCGGCATTTTCCACTCATGGAATTCCAGATGAGAAATTTATCCGTGGAAAAGCACCTATGACAAAAGAAGAGGTGAGATGTGTTTCCCTTTCCAAGCTTCGTCTTCAGGAAGATTCCATCTGTTATGATGTAGGTGCCGGAACAGGTTCTGTTTCTGTGGAAATGGCTCTTCGCGCAGATCAGGGACAGGTTTTCGCTGTTGAGAAAAAGGATGACGCGGTGGCTCTTCTTTACAAAAACAAACAGCGGTTTGCAGCGGATAATCTGGAAATTATAAAGGGCGAGGCACCGGAAGCACTAAAAGAACTGCCGGTTCCAACTCATGCGTTTATCGGCGGTTCATCAGGAAATCTGAAAGAAATCGTTGCCCTGCTTTTAGAAAAGAACCAGGATGTGCGGATCGTGATCAACTGCATTACGTTGGAGACTATCAGTGAGGCACTGGAGATATTGAAAGAATACGATTTCGCAGATCAGGAAGCAGTGCAGCTTACAGCCTCCAGATCAAAAGAGATTGGAAGATACCATCTAATGATGGGAGAAAATCCTATTTATATCATTACCTGCCAGAGCCCCCGGGCGCAGATATGACAGGTGTGGTTTTCTTAAGAGTGCAGAAAAAGGCTGTTGGCGCGGAAAGAAGAGGAGGACTATCATGAAAAAAAGAATACCCAGGATCTTGCTTGCAGCAGGAGCCAGCGGAAGCGGAAAAACACTTCTCACCTGTGGTCTGCTGCAGGTACTGGTAAACAGAGGAATAAAGACAGTCTCCTTTAAATGCGGACCGGATTATATTGATCCCATGTTCCATACCCAGGTAATTGGTACAAAATCCCGAAATCTGGACACTTTTTTTACAGGAGAGGAGATTACCAGATACCTTCTTGCAAAAAACAGTGCTGATTGTGAAATAGCAGTGATGGAAGGCGTTATGGGTTTTTACGATGGAGTGGCAGGAACCACTACTTTGGCAAGTGCTTATGATCTGGCGCGAGTTACGGATACGCCGGTTATTCTGATCGTGAACAGCAAGGGAATGAGTGTCTCTCTTGCTGCCTACATAAAAGGCTTTCTGGAATACAAAAAAGACAGCCGCATAAAAGGCGTGATTTTTAACCAGATGTCCCCTATGCTCTATCCCAGAATGAAGAAACTGGTGGAAGAGGAGCTTGGCATCAAAGTACTGGGCTATGTGCCAAGGGTGGAAGATTGTGTGATCGAGAGCCGACACCTGGGACTGATTTTGCCAGAAGAAATCCCGGAACTGAAGGGCCGGCTTTTGAAGCTGGCAGAAGTGCTGGAGAACAGTCTGGAAATAGAAGAGATATTAAAACTGGCCAATGAGGCACCAGTGTTGGAATATCCATTGTTGGAAAAGACAGATGAGAGATCCCTATGTCAGCCAGCTGGAACCAGTGCAATAGCTGAAAAGGTGAAAAGAGAAGTGGATGTATTGACTGAAATGAGTCAGGTGTATACCTGGAAAAGCCCAAAGAAGCTTCGGATCGGTCTTGCGAAAGATGAGGCATTCTGCTTCTTTTATGAGGATAATCTGGATCTTCTTCGTTCCATGGGTGCCGAGTTGGTGGCTTTTTCGCCTGTACATGACGGACATTTACCAGAAAATCTGGACGGACTTCTTCTCTATGGTGGATATCCGGAATTAAATGGAAAAGCATTGGAGGAGAATCTTTCTATGCGGCAGGAAATTGCGGCAGCCATAAAGGATGGAATGCCCTGTCTTGCAGAATGCGGTGGGTTCATGTATCTCCACGAAAGCATGGAGGGAATGGATGGGAAATTCTATGAAATGGCAGGCGTTATTCCGGGTAAGGTATGGCGCACACCCAGACTGACCCGGTTTGGCTATATTACTTTGAAGCAGAATCAGGGGATTTCCCATGGAAAACAGGAAACTGCAATTCTTGGGGAGTCAGATCTTGGAGTAAGTCCGGCCCATGAATTTCATTATTTTGATTCGGATAATTGTGGAACTGCATTTCATGCTTCCAAACCGGAAAGCAAACGCGGGTGGGACTGCATGCACGGCTCTGATCATTTGTTAGCTGGCTTTCCTCATTTATATTATTACGCAAATCCGAAAATCCCACAGGCATTTTTAAAAAAGTGTCTGGAGTATAAGGAGTTACAAAAATGATACGATTATTAACTCTTCCGGCAGGTTTTATTCTTGACCTGCTTATGGGAGATCCAAGATGGCTATATCATCCGGTATGTCTTATAGGAAATCTGATCAGCATACTGGAAAAAGGAATACGAAAGGTGTTTCCGAAAACAGATAAGGGTGAGCGGGTAGGAGGCATTCTGGAAGTTGTCCTTGTCTGTTTTATTACCTTTTTTATTCCTTACGTTGTAATCCATCTGTTTTATAAATGGAATTTCTGGCTGGGCTTTGCACTGGAGACTTTCTGGTGCGGACAGCTGCTTGCAACAAAATCATTGAAAGTGGAAAGTATGAAAGTATATGACCGCCTAAAAAACGGAACCATTGAGGAAGCGCGTTATGCCGTTTCCATGATCGTGGGACGTGATACACAGGCACTTTCAGAAATCGGAGTGACGAAGGCAGCTGTGGAAACGGTTGCGGAAAATTCCTCTGACGGAATTATTGCCCCTATGCTTTATATGGCAATCGGTGGAATTCCCCTGATGTTTTTGTACAAGGGCATCAACACTATGGATTCTATGCTTGGATATAAAAACGATAAATATCTGTATTTTGGAAGATGTGCAGCCAGACTTGACGATGTGGCGAATTATATTCCAGCCAGAATTTCCGGTTGGTTGATGGCATTGTCCACAGTATTTGTTGGAATGGATACCCAAAATGCAGTGAAAATATACAGAAGAGACCGCCGCAATCATGCAAGCCCCAATTCTGCCCAGACAGAAGCGGCTATGGCAGGAGCACTGGATGTTCAGCTGGCAGGAAATGCTTATTATTTTGGTAAGCTATATGAAAAACCGACGATCGGGGATCCGATCCGCCCGGTTGAAATCGAGGATATTCCAAGAGCGAATAAACTGCTTTATGCAACCTGTATTGTGGGAGCAATTTTATTCTTCGGGCTGAGTGTTCTTCTGAAAACTGTGTTATAGCGGATTTTGCTGAAAAAACAGCAACAAATAAAAGATTAAAGTATGTTTTAAAATTGTGATGCACATCTAGAGCGTGCAATTACTTGAATGGAGACAACAATGGAAAAACACATACATGGCGGTGATGTGTATCATCATCAGGGGTGCATTGACTTTTCAGCAAACTGCAATCCTCTTGGTACCCCGGAGGGAATCAAAAAAGCGATCATTGAAAGTCTGGAGCATATAAATGACTACCCCCAGGTAGGCTGCACTCCCTTAAAAAAAGCCATTGCAGAATATGAGAATACGAAGCCGGATCAGGTGATCTGCGGAAACGGCGCTGCAGAGGTGATCTTTTCCCTTTGCCGGGCGGTGAATCCAAGACGGGCTCTGGTGCCGGCTCCGACTTTTGCAGAATACCAGCAGGCATTATATAGTGTAGATTGCCAGGTAGAGTTTTTTCTCCTGGATGGGAAAAAGAGGTTTGTGCTGGAGGAAAACTTCTTACAGGCATTGACAGAAGAGATTGACATTATTTTCCTGTGTAATCCCAATAATCCAACCGGGCTTCTGGTGGAAAAACCATTGCTGGAAAAAATTCTGAAGCGTTGTCAGGAGCTTAATATTCTTATGGCGGTGGATGAATGCTTCCTGGATTTCGTTCCATCACCAGAAAAATATACGCTAAAAGAATATCTGGAAACCTATGACAATCTGTTTCTTCTGAAAGCTTTTACAAAGCGCTATGCTATGGCAGGTGTGAGACTTGGCTATGGTCTTTGCGGAAATAAAGGACTTCTGGAAAAAATAGAAGGTGTATGTCAGCCCTGGAATGTCTCTTCCATGGCACAGGCAGCAGGTCTGGCGGCTTTGCAGGAAAGAGAATATGTAGAAAAGGGAAGACAGGTGACCTTTCAGGAACTGGCATATCTGAAAGAAGAACTGACGGCGCTTGGCTATCCGGTTTATCCTTCTCAGGCGAATTACGTGTTTTTTACAGGTCCGGCGGATTTGTATGAGAAGCTGGAGCAGAAGAAGATCCTGATACGCGATTGCAGTAATTATACCGGGCTTTCCAAAGGATATTACAGGGTGGCGGTGAAGAAACATGAAGAAAATCAGCAACTTGTCAGGGCATTGAAAGAAATAGATAGAACCAAAGTTGAAAATGTGATTTTATAAAAGGAGGAACACATTTTGGCAAAAGCAATCATGGTGCAGGGGACAATGTCCAATGCCGGAAAAAGCCTTCTGGCAGCAGGCCTTTGCAGAATTTTTAAACAGGACGGGTACCGTGTGGCACCTTTCAAGTCCCAGAATATGGCGTTGAATTCTTTTATCACAAAAGAAGGTCTGGAAATGGGACGTGCCCAGGTGATGCAGGCAGAAGCAGCCGGAATTGCTCCTTCTGTTCTGATGAATCCTGTTCTTTTAAAGCCTACAAACGATGTAGGCTCCCAGGTGATCGTAAACGGTGAGGTTCTGGGAAACATGAGCGCCAGGGATTATTTCAAATATAAGAAAAAACTGGTGCCGGATATTATGAAGGCTTACAATGTTCTTGCAGCAGAAAATGATATTATTGTTATAGAGGGAGCCGGAAGTCCGGCGGAAATCAATCTGAAAAGTGATGATATCGTAAATATGGGTATGGCGAAAATGGCAAAGGCTCCGGTTCTTCTGGTGGGAGATATTGACCGTGGCGGTGTTTTTGCCCAGCTGATCGGAACTGTCATGCTTCTGGAAGAAGATGAAAAGGAGATGGTAAAAGGTCTGATCATCAATAAATTCCGTGGAGACAAAACTATTCTGGATCCTGGGGTGGAAATGCTGGAGGAAAGAAGCGGCATTCCGGTTGTAGGCGTAGCTCCTTATCTGAATATTCAGGTGGAGGATGAGGACAGCCTGACGGAACGTTTTGAGACAAATCGGACAGTAGACCTGATTGACATTGCGGTGATCCGAGTGCCCAGAATTTCTAATTTCACAGATTTTAATCCGCTGGAGAGTATCCAGGGGGTTTCCCTTCGCTATGTAAAAAATCCATCAGAGCTTGGCAATCCGGATATGATCATTCTGCCGGGAACCAAAAATACAATGGAAGATCTTCTGTGGATGAGGGAAAATGGTCTGGAAGCGTTGATCCTGAAGGAGGCTGCGAAAGGAAAGCTGATTTTTGGAATCTGCGGCGGCTATCAGATGATGGGCGAAACTTTAAGCGATCCTCATGGAGTGGAAGCTGGCGGAACGATCAAAGGTATGGGCCTTCTTCCAATGGATACCGTTTTTGCCAGGAAAAAGACCAGAACCAGAGTGGAAGGCTCCTTTAGCCAGCTGACTGGTGCGTTTGCAAAGCTTAGTGATACTGCTCTGGAAGGATATGAGATCCATATGGGTGAGACTGCCCTGAAGGGAGATGCAAAGCCATCTACAAATATTCAGGATAGCGTAACCGGAGAGAGAAAGGCGGATGGTGCTTATCTTGACAATGTGTGCGGAACTTATGTCCATGGTGTTTTCGATAAAGAGGCAGTAGCTGAGGCAGTTGTACAGATCATTGGAGAAAAGAAAGGGCTGGACGTATCCGGAATGACTGGAATGGATTTTCAGGCATTTAAGGAAACCCAGTATGATATTCTGGCAGCAGAGCTCCGGAAACATCTGGATATGAAGAAAATATATGAAATCCTGGAAGAGGGGGTATAAATATGAAGGTAGAACTGGAAAATGTAAAACCAATGGACATAGAGAAAAGAAGCTTTGAGATCATCACAGAGGAGCTTGGTGATACCCCTCTGATCCCGGGAACAGAGCTGGTGGTAAAGAGATGTATTCATACAAGCGCTGATTTTGATTACGCGAAAAATCTTTGCTTTTCCGAAAACGCAGTGGAAAAAGCGATTCAGGCAATTAAAGATGGCGCCTGTATTGTAACCGACACCCAGATGGCAAAAGCAGGAATCAATAAACGCGCCCTTGCAAGGTATGGCGGTGAGGTTTACTGTTTTATGTCAGATGAGGATGTGGCGAAGATTGCGAAAGAAAATGGTTCCACCCGTGCCACAGCCAGCATGGACAAGGCGGCCGGGTTGGATAAAAAGCTGATCTTTGCCATTGGAAATGCACCTACAGCACTGGTTCGCCTTTATGAGCTGATCGAGGAGAAAAAACTGAATCCGGAGCTGATCATCGGTGTGCCGGTAGGGTTTGTGAATGTGGTGCAGTCCAAGGAACTGATCATGCATACAGATGTGCCGTATATTGTAGCCCGCGGGCGTAAGGGCGGATCAAATATCGCAGCGTGCATCTGTAATGCCTTGCTGTATATGATCGACAACAACCGGGGATAAAAAACAGCGTATACTCTGTCTGTGGCAAATGGCAAAGTATACGCTGTCCGTTTAGTTCAAAACTACAGACTTCAGCAGTTCGCAGGCCGGGACGAAATCCTGTACTGGTATGGAGGAGCAGGACATAAGTACCGTCACATCTTTCTCACTTTCTTTTAGAATTTGTAAATGCAGACTTTTTTCAGAGGCCTGTTTTTTTAATTCATCCCCGCTTTTTTCATAAGGCAAAGTAAGAGCCAGACTGGTACCGGCTGCGCCCACCTGAATCTGACAGCCAGTGCCAAATACCTGACGGACTGAGCTGCGAAGCTGTTTTAATTTCGAAGAATAAAGTCGTTTCAGCCTTCTGGTCTGTGCAGCAAGATGACCGTCCCGGATAAATTGACACAGAGCAATCTGTTCTGCCTTGGAAGCAGTCTGGTTGTAAAATCCGGCTTTCTTTTTATAAGCATTGAGAAGCTCAGGAGGCAGGATCATAAAGCTGATACGGATAGAAGGCAGCAGCAATCTGGAAAATGAACCAATGTAAACTACGCCCTGTCCTCCGGAAAGTCCGAAAAGGGAGGGGGTAGGCTTCTGGAAATAGACAAATTCGTTTTCGAAATCATCTTCGATTACCAGATGATGGCGTTCATCTGCATATTTCAAAAGCTCCAGACGGCGCTTTACCGGCATGATTTCGCCCCACTTTGTCATGTGTGCAGGAGAAACATAGACCACATCACAGTCTTTGTTACGGTAACAGATCTCATATCCATAGTCCCCGAAAACTGTGCTTCCGTGAACGAAAGAAGGGGTTGGAAAGGATACTCGGTGAAATTCCGGATATACTTCATGGATAAGAGGACAGAGAATCTGCAGCAGGCTTTGGAAACTGGCGCCTACTACAATATCATCCGGTGAACAAAGAATATTCCGCCTCTCACGGATGTAATCTGACAAAGTTTCCCGGAAATCCGCTTCCCCCTGGGGTTCGCCGTAGGTCAGCATGCGTTCATTCTGCCGGAGGGCGCTTTTCATGTAACGGCTCCACAGGTCAAAACGAAAGCTTTCTTTATCCACACCTGAAGATGCCAGGTCATAGCGGTAATGAGTTTCTTTATGAGTACCCGGCTGGTTGTTTTTATGCTGGTGGGAGGCAATCTCTGTGACATAATAGCCGCTTTGGGCTTTTGCCATAATGTAGCCGTCTGCGGCAAGTTGAAGATAGGCAGTTTCAATAGTAGTGCGGGAAAGTTTCAGCTCCTGGGAACACTTGCGGAGAGAAGGCATTTTGCTTCCGGGTGTCATTTTCCCATCCAGGATCAGTTTCCGGTAGTATTCGTAAACTTCCATATAAAGATGCGTAGTGCGGTTTTGATTCTTTTCAATGTCTAACATAAAACTGTCCCTTCTAAAAAAGTTGAATTTGGATATTTTTGTACATACACTTAGATGATATTTTATAATATAAACGAAAAATTTACAATAAAAATCAGGAGTGATATATTTGAAAAAAATAGCGGTAATTCAGGATTTGTCAGGGCTTGGAAAATGTTCCCTGACAGCGGCAATTCCGGTGATCTCGGTGATGGGCGTGCAGGCTGTACCGCTGCCAACAGCAGTACTCAGCAACCAGACCGGTTATCCTTCCTATTACTGTGACAATTATACAGAGCACATGGAACAGATCATGGATGAATGGGAGAAACGGGGATTTTCCCCGGATGGAATTTATACAGGATTTCTGGCTGACGAGGAGCAGGCAGATAAGATCCTGGATTTTCTCAGAAGATTCCGGAAAGAGAAGACCGTGGTGCTGGTGGATCCGGTTATGGGAGATAATGGCGGTGCTTATGGGATTTATACAGAAGGTTTGCGGGAACGGATGGTCCAGCTGGTGAGAAGCGCACAGGTGATCACCCCTAATCTGACAGAAGCATTGCTTCTTTTGTATGGGAAAGAAGAGATGGAAAAAAGATATGCAGGGCTTATGGAAGCAGACAAAGAGGAGCATTTGGAGCAAATAGGAAAGATTGGGGAACAGCTGGTTGAAGAATATGGACTGAAAGCGGCTGTGATCACAGGAGTTGAATATGAAAAGGCAGGATTGCAGATAGGAAACCTGGCAGTGGAAAATGGTCGTGTTTCCTGGTGCTTTTCACCGAAGAACGGCGGCAGCTATTCCGGGACTGGTGATCTGTTTGCTTCTGTGCTCAGTGCGGGATTAGTAAAGGGAATGTCTATGATGACCTGTGTAGAGCTGGCAGTAAATTTCCTTTCCAAAGCAATCGCCCAGACGGTACAGGAAGGCACAGACCGGAATGACGGAGTCTGTTTCGAAAAATTTCTTGGAGAATTGTGTAAGAACCAGTAAATAAATATATAGGAGAGTGAGGGAAATGGCTGATATTGTATATTGCTATAATGACGAGGTGTATTTTAATCTGACAAATAAGTGCCCTTGCAACTGTACCTTTTGCATCCGCAACAATGGAGATTCGGTAGGTGAGGCAAAAACTTTATGGTTTGACAAGGAACCAACAATGGGGGAGATTTATAAAGCAATTGATGCTTTTGATTTTTCAGGATACAAAGAAGCGGTTTTCTGTGGATATGGAGAGCCTACTATGGCACTGGATAAGCTGATCGCTGTCAGTGAGTATATGAGAAGCAAATATCCGGCACATTTGGATCGCGATGGGAAGCCCTGTCCGGGAATCAAGCTTCGCCTGAATACCAATGGTCTGGGGGATTTGATTAACAAGCGTTCCATAGCGAAAGAGGTCTGTCAGGCGGTCGATGTTGTTTTTATCAGTTTAAATATGCCAGATGCCAAGTCCTACAACGAAGTGGTACGCCCGGCTTACGGCGAGAAAGCCTTTGATGCCATGCTGAAATTTGCGCAGGATTGCAAAAAATATACAGAAAATGTGAAATTCACAGTTGTAGACTGTATCGGGGAAGAAAACGTTGAGAAAAGCCGCAAAGTGGTAGAGAAACTAGGAATTCCGCTGAGAGTACGGGAGTATACGGCGGAATAAAATTGAGGGAAAAAGACATCAATGCAGATGCTTCATAAAATCAATTGGGGCACTTTCAAATGTGCGCTGGATTTATCTATGAGATTTTATAAAATATGGAAAAATCTGCAGTGGTGTCTTTTGATATCTGTAGGTTATTTTTCAGCATTTGCAAAGCATTTGAAACGTCAGACCTGTTTTTTTATAAGGCGTTGCAAAATTTCCCGGAACTGGGGTACACAGGCCAGTATATCCGAATTCTCAAGATAAGGCGGCTCTTTATTTTCCCAGTCCGTGATTGTACCGCCAGCTTCTCTTAAAATAACGGTAGCCCCGCTGTAATCCCAGGGCTTCAGATTTTGTTCCAGATAAGCGTGCTGTCTGCCGCAGGCTACATAGCAAAGGTCAAGGGCAGCAGAGCCGGTGCGCCTGAAATCTGCACAGTTCATAAAAATATTGTAAAATATCGGGAACAGTTCCTTTGCCCTGTTTTTCTCATAAGGAGAAGAACCGAAAGACACCACAGCATCTTTGAATTCCGGCTGGTCGGACGCATGGATAGGAGTTCCGTTCAGATAGGCACCTTCTCCTTTGGCACCGTAGAAGAGCTCCTCTGTAAAGGGGTTATAGACCACTCCGAAAGTGATTTTCCCATTTTCATAAAGCCCAAGAGAAACTGCGCTTAAATGATAATCCCGGATTAAATTGGTGGTTCCGTCAATGGGATCCAGAATCCAGTAAGATTTCCGGGAATTCAGTCCAAGGTTTTCTTTCTCCTCAGCAATTAGTGCAATGTCCGGAAATTCTTTTCCAAGAGCCTCCTTCAGGTAATTTTGTACGGCAACATCTACATTGGTAACGTAATCGGCAACCCCTTTTTCGGTAACCTTTTCGTGAGCCATTTCCTGGAGAATCAAGGGCTTGGCCTGCTTGACCAGTTCTATGATTTTGGCTTGGTTTTCCTTATTCATATCAATATACCTCCTAACGTATGTCAAAAAATTTCAACAATTTGTATGGTCTAGAGAAAATTTACCATAAACGGAAAGAAAGGGCAAATGAAAAATTAAGCTGTAAAAAACGAAGAATAGTTGTCGTTACTGTTCACTGGTAACATTCCGCGAGGTGTTTTTGTGAACAAAGTTCACAGAAAACCCGAGAATTGCGCGCGAAATCATGCGAATGCATGATTTCTGTGCATCGCGAAGCGTGTTACTGGTCACGGAGTGAACAGTAACTAGTTGTCTATCGCTGGCTAAGTATGCCGATAGCTACATAATCTGCCATCGGAAGAAGGTATAAGAAAAATTGAAACTGAGAAGTACAAATTTTATAAAAAAGATTAAATAAAAATGGAGAGACGAAATGTCTCTCCTGAATGTCCAATCGATTTGAGCATCGAAGAGAGGCTGGATTGGTTCTATCATTTATAGTATATGCGGATATCTGAAAACTATGAATTGCATTAAAAGTGGCTTTCCCAATCGGATGGGAAATTAAGTCTGCGAATATCACATACATCAGAATAGTTATTCAGAAGCTGTTTGAAATCAGTTATAAAAGCCGTCCACGAATCTTCGGTTGGACGAAGATATTTCATTGAAAGCATAATCTGATATAGCCCATTGTACCGAGGATGCGGATGGATGACATCTGAATAAATAAGCTGTGGTCTTGTACTGATGCTGCGATTATAAATACGGCTGTTGTGAGCACAAATATTTCTCATGATGGAAACAGCCTGAATCCAGGATGTAAACATATCTTTTGATGGATTGATATCACGTTCATTGCTGTTTTTAAACTTATAATTTTTAATCAGCTCAGAAAAAGCAGTGTTGCTGCCGGTTTTCATATTTTTAATAGTTTTTGATATAGTGCCGAAAGACATAACCTCGACAGCAGCCCATATAGGAATGGCTCCATCGTGATTATCAAAGTTATGTTCTATAAAAACATCATTGGAACGGCTGATTTCAGATGCAATGGTGCTCTGATTCTTCCAGAATGTTTTTTTATCTTTAAATACGGAAGGATCATTTAAAACAAGTGCATCGTGAGTAATCTGGAATGCATTGACAAGTTGTGACTTTAATGCAACTTCAATTTGTGATAAATAGCTAAACAGCAGGTCTGACAGCTCTGAATCAAAACGGTACAGTCTTAAAATATCTGATAAGGATGTTCCTTCTATGTACTTTTTGGTGGAAGGATCAATAAGATGAAAACTGTAACCTTTTAAACGGTAATATCCAATTGTTGTTAACGCTATTTCAGCGGTGTCATTCGAATCGATAGTCATTCCAGTGTCTTTGAGTTTCTGAATTAATTGTGTAATGGATAAAAAATTCTTAGGATATGTATACATGGCTCACCTCTGGATATAAAAAGTCCCGCCGGGTTGCGCATTCTTGCCGAAACAAGACTAAGCGTGGCGGGTTCTGTTACACATATTTTACTTGGAACGAACCAATCTGTCAATACTTTGAGATAGGTTTGCTAAGATATTTTTGGGACTACTATATAGAATGCGAATTAAAAAAAGATTAAATATCGGTTCTTAAAGTCAGAGTTACTTTGCAGAATATTGCAAAAATCACTGAGCCCACATCCGGACTTAAAGCAATGAGTGCGATATGCTAAAACGCATTGAGATTGGAATGTCGGCAAAGTAGTTCAGGCTTGTCAACGGTATTGAAAAGAGAAAAACCATCTGGTCATATCTGAATAAGGAGCAGATTGATATGGTGGAAACACTGCAGAAAGTAGAAGTTGTCTTGGATATTCAGTTTTCTGCGGTAAACTGCAAAAATCTTTTGCTACACAGATTGATTTTATTTGCACTTTAGCGTATGATAAATTTGATTATTTGTGTCCTACTTAGAGAGCAATTTAACATGAAAAATTCAAACACTGTGTTCAACAGAGGGAGTTCCCGATGCTAAAAAGTAGGATATTCATGGGGTATTTCTGAAGATGCAGAAAAGAAGATAAATAAACAGATGGAAACGAATGTAGAGCTGAAAAGAAATCTTTCTATATATTTAACAGGCTTATTTGGAAAGTGATTTTCCTCAACAAATCTGATGTAGATGTGAAAATTCTACCTTGCTTATGCAAATACCCCAATTAGTCAGACACAGTCTGACCAATTTGAAACGCTTCCGACTATCAGCACTGGAAGAAAATACGACTGATTTATAAAAATAACAATCATCAATCAATAGATGGAGGAAAACAAATGGCGGGTAAAACAAATGCCAACATTGGCTTTGAAAAACAGTTGTGGGATGCAGCTTGTGTATTGTGGGGGCATATCCCGGCGGCGGAATATAGAAAGGTTATTATTGGATTGATTTTCCTGCGGTACATTTCTGCTGCGTTTGATAAACGGTATCAGGAACTTATAGCAGAAGGTGACGGTTTCGAGGATGACCGTGATGCTTACGAGATGGACAATGTGTTTTTCGTTCCGGAGGAAGCTCGCTGGAGCAACATTGCATCCAAGGCACACACACCGGAAATCGGCACAATCATTGATAATGCAATGAGAGCCATTGAAGCAGAAAACAAAAAGCTGAAAAATGTACTGCCGAAGAATTATGCGAGTCCAGACTTAGATAAGCGAATCTTGGGTGATGTGGTAGATATTTTTACAAATAACATCGACATGAGCGATACGACTGCAAGTGAAGACTTGCTCGGTCGTACTTATGAATACTGTATTGCACAGTTTGCAGAAAAAGAAGGTGTTGGCGGCGGTGAATTTTATACACCGTCCAGCGTGGTAAAAACTCTGGTTTCCATTCTGCGTCCGTTTGATAACTGCCGAGTGTACGATTGCTGCTGCGGTTCCGGCGGTATGTTTGTACAGAGTGAAAAGTTCATTGAAGCACATGGTCATAAGCGTGGAGCAATTTCAGTGTATGGGCAGGAAGCAAACCCGGATACTTGGAAGATGGCGAAAATGAATATGGCAATCCGAGGTATTGATGCTGATCTGGGACCATACAATGCGGATACATTTACAAGTGACTTGCATCCGACACTGAAAGCAGACTTTATTCTCGCTAATCCCCCATTCAATTATCATCCGTGGGGACAGGAAAAACTGAAAGAAGACAAGCGTTGGAAATACGGTCTGCCGCCTGCAGGTAATGCCAACTACGCATGGATTCAACATATGATTCATCACCTTGCTCCGAATGGGAAAATCGGTCTGGTACTGGCGAATGGTGCGTTGTCTACGCAGAGCAGCGGCGAAGGTGAAATCCGAAAGAAAATCATCGAGGATGATCTGATTGAAGGCATTATCGCAATGCCTACCCAGCTTTTTTATAGCGTGACAATTCCTGTTACTCTGTGGTTCATTACAAAAGGTAAGAAACAGCCCGGCAAAACGCTGTTCATTGATGCCCGCAAGATGGGACATATGGTTGACCGTAAACATCGTGATTTTACAGATGAAGATATTCAGAAACTTGCAGATACCTTTGAAGCATTTCAGAATGGCACTTTGGAAGATGTTCAGGGATTCTGCAGGGAGGCAACACTTGTGGACATTGCAAAGCAGGATTATATTCTGACTCCTGGACGATACGTCGGCATTGAAGAACAGGAAGATGACGGAGAACCGTTTGAGGATAAAATGAATCGTCTGACTTCTGAGTTGTCGGAGATGTTCGCAAAATCCCATGAACTGGAGGATGAAATCAGAAAGAAGCTGGGGGCGATTGGGTATGAAATTTGATACAATAAAATTATCTGAACTTGCAGCAATTCAGACAGGACCATTCGGTAGCCAACTACACAAGGAGGATTACGTAGTTCATGGAACGCCTATCGTTACAGTAGAACATCTCGGAAGCAGAAAGTTTACAGAACAAAATCTTCCTTGTGTTTCAGACAAGGATAAAGAAAGGCTAAAAAAATACGTACTGAAAACAGGAGATATTGTTTTCAGCCGCGTAGGATCAGTTGATCGTTGCTCATATGTTAGTGCAGAATATGAAGGATGGATGTTTTCGGGGCGATGCCTTAGAGTACGACCTTGTGAAAAATTGAATCCAGAATATTTGTATTATTTCTTTTTATTGGAAAAAACAAAACAGTTTGTTCGTAATATTGCTACCGGTGCAACGATGCCATCTATTAATACGAAATTTATGGGAGAGATTCCAATAAGAGTCCCATCTCTGGATGCACAGAATAAGATCGCCAGTATTCTATGGATGATAGACGATAAAATTGAGTTAAATAAAAAGATAAACAAGAATTTAGCGACTTAAAGGTTAATGTCTGAGACATCCAATTCGCCAGACATCAACATAGGTAACAATGCATCTCGGATATCAGAAAGTCGTGAGTTTTCTGCTTCAAGCACTTCCTGCTGTTGGAAAATTGGAGTGCAAAAGGCATTGAACTTTTCGATGGTTTCGTTATCAGGAATTACAACAGGGACAGATTTCATACCTGCACCTGATATTTCCTTAAAAGTTGAACCCGAAGCCATCCCCTCGATGGTCGGCAATAAAAATTTCAGAAGATAATACATAAAGGATGTACCAACATTTTCATTTGGAACTACCGATTTGAATCCCTGATTAGTTGTTACTTCATTGGCAGCAATGGCAATGTATCCAATAGGTGCTCTGGAACTAAACAGAACTGTTCCGGTTGGCATTTTGGTTGCACTGCTCTTGTAAAATCCTAATTCTGAAATATCAATTTCACCGTGAGAGATAAATTTTGACTTATTAAGAGATAAATCCTTTGGAGTGATCCATGCTATGCCTTGCTCGGAGTAATATTCTGGCTTTGTTTTGGATGGGGTTCCACCTGCAACAACAGTTCCAAGGTCCGAAAGCATACCATCTTTCCATGTTGGATTAGCATTCTCAACAAATAATGAGTGAAAAAGAGCTTCTGCTTGCTGCTCTAAATTCTTGTTTACCACGAAAAATGTAACGAAAAAAGGAGTGATTAACCTATGGCTGGCTTTTATACCGAAGCAGACTATGAAAATTCTGTTATAGAGCTATTTCAGAATATGGGGTATCGGCATGTCTATGCTCCTGATTTGGAGCGGGACTTCAAAAGCCCCCTGTATGAAGATAAATTAGACGAAACACTGCATCGTTTGAATCCGGATATGCCGGAGGACGCAATTCACGATGCTTTGTATAAGCTGAGAAATTTTGAAAATGCGGAAATTGTGCAGAAAAACGCTCTTTTTATGGATTACATTCAGCACGGTGTAGAAGTGCGTTATTTTGTCAAGGGTGAGGAACGCTCCGGCTTGGTATATCTTGTTGATTACAAGAATCCGGACAACAACTCCTTTATTGTGGCGAACCAGTGGACATTTATTGAGAACAGCACCAAACGCCCTGACGTACTGCTATTTTTGAATGGTATGCCGGTAGTCCTGGTGGAACTGAAATCTCCCTCTCGTGAGGAAACGGATGCATCCGAAGCATACACACAGATTCGCAACTATATGCATGAGATTCCTTCCATGTTTATTTATAACTGTATCTGTGTTATGAGTGACCTTATGACATCGAAAGCTGGTACAATCACTTCTGGCGAAGATCGCTTCATGGAATGGAAAACGAAGGACGGCGGCTATGAAAATACACAGTATGCTCAGTTCGATACATTTTTTGAGGGTATTTTTGAAAAAGAACGTTTACTGGATATTATCAAGAACTTTATCTGTTTCTCCAATGAAGGAACCAAACAGTTCAAGATATTAGCAGGTTATCACCAGTATTTTGCTGTCAATAAGGCAGTACTTTCCACGAAACACGCAACGGAGACAGACGGCAAGGGTGGTGTATTCTGGCATACACAAGGCAGCGGCAAATCGCTGTCGATGGTGTTTTATGCCCATTGTCTGCAAGATGCTTTGGATAGCCCGACCATCGTAGTTATCACAGATCGCAACGACCTGGATGACCAGCTTTACAGGCAATTTGCCAAGTGCAAGGATTTTCTGCGTCAAGACCCAGTTCATGCCGAAAGCCGGGTGCATTTGAAAGAATTACTGGACGGTAGAAAAGCAAACGGCATTATTTTTACCACGATGCAGAAATTTGAGGAATCCTTTGATTGCCTTTCTGAGCGCAGAAATATTGTGGTTATGGCGGATGAAGCTCATCGTGGGCAGTACGGTTTGAAAGAAAAGGTCGATGTCAAGACAGGTGAAATCAAAATCGGTTCTGCTCGTATTATCCGCAATGCTCTGCCGAATGCAACTTTTATCGGATTTACCGGAACACCGATTTCTATGAAAGACCGCAATACTCGTGAAGTGTTTGGTGACTACATAGATATTTACGACATGACACAGGCAGTTGAAGATGGTGCTACTCGTCCAGTATATTACGAAAGCCGTGTTATCAAGCTGAAACTGGATGAGCAGACTTTGAAGCTCATTGACCAAGAATATGACATTATGGCAAAAAATGCTGATCCAGAGGTTATCGAAAGGAGCAAAAAAGAACTGGGGAAGATGGAAGCCATTCTTGGCAATGAGAAAACTATCAACTCCCTTGTGGACGATATTTTGAATCATTATGAAAATTATCGTGCGAATCTGCTCACAGGTAAGGCAATGATCGTAGCATACTCACGCCCTATTGCCATGAAGATATATGAGCGAATCTTGCAACTTCGTCCCGGATGGACGGATAAGGTTGCTGTTGTTATGACAGGTAGTAACAAAGATCCAGAAGAATGGAATAAAATCATTGGCAATAAACACCATAAGGATGAGCTGGCAAAGGAGTTTAAGGATAATGATAGTCCGCTGAAGATTGCCATTGTCGTGGATATGTGGCTTACAGGATTTGATGTGCCATCTCTTGCAACCATGTATGTGTACAAGCCGATGCAGGGGTATAATCTGATGCAAGCTATTGCCAGAGTAAACCGTGTATTTGGAGATAAGGAAGGCGGTCTGATTGTCGATTATGTTGGCATTGCTTCTGCATTGAAGCAGGCAATGAATGACTACACTACTCGCGATAGGAAGAATTACGGTGATACAGATGTTGCCAAGGTTGCCTATCCGAAGTTCCTTGAGAAACTGTCTATCTGTCGGGATTTGTTCCACGGTTATGATTATTCCAAGTTTATGACAGGTACGGATTTGGAGCGTTCCAAGGCAATCAGCGGTGCGGTCAACTTTATTGTCGCTGTGAATAAAGAACAGGAACGAGAGGATTTCCAGAAAGAGGCATTGCTGCTAAGGCAAGCATTGTCGCTGTGTTCTTCTCTGGCAGAAAAAGAGCTGCGTGTAGAAGCGGCATTCTTTGAATCCGTTCGTGTGCTTGTTACAAGATTGATGAATCAGGGAGAGGGGAAGAAAATTTCTCTGCCAGAAATGAATGCTCGCATTAACGAGCTTCTGAAAGCCAGTGTTCAGAGCGAAGGCGTCATTAACCTTTTCTCAGATATAAATCAGGAATTTTCGCTCTTTGATCCAAAGTTCCTTGAGGAAATCTCTAAAATGAAGGAAAAAAACCTTGCTGTAGAGCTGTTAAAAAGGCTGATTGCGGAACAGGTGCAGATTTACCGTCATACAAATGTGGTAAAATCGCAGAAATTCAGTGAAATTATACAGCGTGCTATGAATGCGTATCTGAATGGAATGTTGACCAATGAACAGGTTATTGAAGAATTGCTGAATCTGGCAAAACAGATTGCGACAGCTCATAAAGAGGGAGATCAGCTTGGGCTGACTGCTGATGAACTGGCATTTTATGATGCGCTGACGAAGCCGCAGGCAATTAAGGACTTCTATGAGAATGAAGAATTGATTGCTATTACAAAGGAACTGGCGGATACACTGCGTAAGAACAGGACAATAGATTGGCAGAAACGGGATTCTGCCAGAGCGAAAATGCGTATGATGATTAAGCGGTTGCTCAAAAAGCATCGCTATCCGCCGGAAGGAATGGATGATGCAGTGCAGACCGTGATGACACAGTGTGAGCTATGGACAGATAATAATGATATGGAGAATTACGCTGAGAATAGCAAGGTGTATACCTATTCTCTGAAACCAGAATTGAGTATGGTTGCTGAAGACACGGTACCGTATGGGAAATAGATGTATAAGTAAGGAAGGGAATGCTTAGATTACATTCAAAATCAAAAACATTGTTAAAGAAATATCTTTACTTTATTTAAGGGGTAAGTTATAATAATTCTGCTTAAAAGAATAAATGTGCCAAGTGCTGAAAAATATATAAAATTTACACTATTTTCAGAAGAGGGAATCAGGTGAGAATCCTGAACGATCCGGTCACTGTATTCAGTTATGCCACATTCATATCCATTGCATTTTTATGTGAGAAGGGAATGGGGATTTAAGCTGTAAGCCAGGAAACCTGCTTGGTTCATAGAAAGAAACTTCCGTGTAAAGTGCTGTCTTTCGTATCATGTTTTTTTGTGATGCCCGCTTTTTCATGGAAGCGGACTTTTTTCTTTTAAAAACAAAAAAACAAAAGAAAAAATAAGGAGAAAAAGCATGAAAAACATGAAAACAGTAGCAGGAATGTTATGTCTGGCAGGAATTCTCAGCCTGGGAATGGGAACAACTGTATTTGCGGAGGATGGAGACAGCCATTATCCCGTAACAATCACAACCTACAATTATGAGAACGAACCGGTTGAAATGACTTTTGAGAAAGCTCCGGAGAAAGTATTTGCATATGCAAACTCCAATATCGAAGAGCTTCTGGCACTTGGTCTCGGTGATAAGATCGTAGCTGCTTGCGGTCTGGACGGTGATGTGCGTGAGGATTTAAAAGATGAATTTGACAAGATTCAGTATATGGATACCAAGCCATCCAAAGAGGAAGTTGTTGCAATGGAGCCTGATTTTATTGCGGCATGGTATTCTTCTTTCAGTGATGACTGGCTTTCTGATGTAAGCTTCTGGCAGGAGAGAGATGTAAATACATACATGTCCCTGAACAGTTCTGCAAAGGGACCGGCTTCTGAGTTCCCACGTACAATTGAAGACGAATATGAGGATATCCTGAACCTTGGCAAGATCTTTGATTGCGAAGACAAGGCAGAGGAAATCGTTGATCAGATGAAGGGTGAGATTGATAAAGTAAAAGAGCATGTGGAAGGAACAGACCCGTTATCCGTAGCCGTTCTTGAGGATGAGGGAGATTCCTTCCGTGTATATGGAACAGAGACACTTGGCGGAAATATTCCGGAGACACTTGGTGCAGAGCTGAAGCTTGGTGCAGAGAACTCTGAAAACGTTGGTGCAGAGGATCTGATTGCAGCTGATCCGGATGTATTATTCATGATCAACTATGATGGATTTATGACAGCTGATGAGGCAATCGCTGATATTACAGATAACCCTGCATATGCGAGCCTTTCTGCAGTTAAGAACAACAAAGTATTCTCTGTAAACCTGAACGAGGTATACTGCAGCGGTGTCAGAACCTATGATGGAATTATGACATTTGCAAAAGCATTATATCCGGATCTGTACGAATAAAATGAAAAGAAAACCGGATTTTAAAAATGGAATTTTTCATGGAAAGCCGATCTATGTGCTGGCGGTGATATTACTGACTGTGCTTCTGGTGATATCCATTCTGACTGCAGTTACCATTGGTTCTGTAGATCTTTCTGTGAAAGATGTGTATAGTGTAATTTTGTATAAAGTGTTTGGAATCGGGGATCCGGAGGTTTATGGTGTAGGAGCCATGTCTGATATTGTGTGGTTTATCCGCCTTCCCCGTATTCTTCTTGCAACAGCCGTTGGCATGGGTCTGGCAGTTGCAGGTGTGGTAATGCAGGCCATTGTGAAAAATCCGATTGCAGATCCGTATATTCTTGGTATTTCCTCTGGTGCATCTCTTGGTGCAACAGTGGCAATCTTTCTTGGAGTTGGAGCCGTATTTGGCTCCAACTCTATTGGAATCTGCGCATTTATCGGAGCCTTCCTTATTTCTGTACTGGTACAGATCACTGCAAATATAGGAGGCCGGGCAAATTCAGTCCGACTTCTGCTTGCAGGTACAGCACTTGGAAGTGTGTGCAGTGCATTTTCAAACTTTGTTGTCTATATTGCGGGCGACAGAGATGGAATCCAGACAGTTACTTTCTGGCTGATGGGAAGTCTGGCAGGCGCGAAATGGGAAAATCTGGCTGTGATTATTCCCTGCGTTTTTATAGCAACCCTGTTTTTCTGCACCCAGAGCCGTATTCTCAATATGATGCTGCTTGGAGATGAGGTATCCATCACATTAGGAACTGACCTGCACAGATATCGTCAGGTGTATCTTGTAGTGACAGCACTGTTGATCGGTTTTGTGGTATATTCCGCAGGTATCATTGGATTTGTAGGACTCATTATTCCTCATGTGGTACGAATGTTCTTTGGAACCGATCATAAGAAAATGCTTCCACTGTCAGCACTTAGCGGTTCCATTTTCCTGATCTGGGCAGATGTTGCTTCCAGGATCATTATTCCCAAGAGTGAAGTCCCAATCGGAATCCTGGTATCCATGATCGGAGCACCTTGCTTTATTTATCTGCTGGTACGCAGATCTTATGGATTCGGAGGTGAGAAATCATGAAACTGACAGCTTCTGATATCCATGTGGAGCTTGGCGGAAATGAGATTCTTAAGGGAATTGACGCAGCCATAAAGGAAAAGGAATTTGTAGGAATCATAGGACCAAACGGAAGTGGAAAAAGTACATTGCTGAAATGTATTTACCGTGTACTTAAGCCAGATACCGGCGTGATCATGCTGGATGGAAAACCGCTGAACGAATATAAGGTAAAGGATTCTGCAAAAGCACTGGCAGTGGTGTCCCAGCACAACTACTATAATTTTGAATTTTCCGTACAGGAAATTGTAATGATGGGAAGGGCTCCTCATAAGAAAACCATGGAACGGGATAATGCCGAGGATTATAAGATCGTGGAAGAGTGTCTGGAAAAAGTGGGAATGCTTCCCTATCGGCACCGTGTTTTTTCCAGTTTGTCTGGCGGTGAGCAGCAGCGAATCATTCTGGCAAGAGCTCTGGCGCAAAAAACGGACTGTCTGATCCTAGATGAGCCTACCAACCATCTTGACATCAAATACCAGCTTCAGCTTCTGGATATTGTAAAAAGTCTCGGGATTACCGTGATCGGTGCTTTGCATGATCTGAATATTGCAGCAGCATATTGCGACCGGATCTATGCCATGAAGAACGGTCGTCTGGTGGCTTGCGGAACTCCGGAAGAAGTCATTACAGAAGATTTTATACATATGTTGTATGAAGTAGATGCAACTGTAAAAAAGGATGAATACGGCATGCTGAATGTTACATACCATCCTTTGCATGTGAAAAAATAAAGGAAAAGTGGAGGAAATCTGAATGAGCGATACAGCAAAAAAAGGGATCCTTGTAGTCAGCTTTGGCACCAGTCACGAGGACACCAGAGTAGTGACCATTGATGCAATTGAAAAAGAAATTGGAGCTGCTTTTACAGATTGTAAAGTTTATCGCGCATGGACAAGCAAGATGATCCTTGCCAGAATTTCAAAGAGAGATCATATTCACTATGACAATGTGACAGAAGCAATGGAGCGTATGAGAACAGATGGAATCACAGAGGTGATCGTCCAGCCTACGCATGTAATGAACGGTGTGGAAAATGACCTTATGAAAAAGGATGTTCTGGCGTGTGCGGATCATTTCCAATCTGTGAAATTCGGAGCTCCTCTGCTTACAACAGAAGAAGATAATGAGTATGTGGTGAAAGCGGTTGCAGATGAGTTCCCTGTAATTAAGGATAAGGAAACGGCACTTGTGCTTATGGGGCATGGAACCGAGCACTACGCAAATGCCGTTTATGCCGCACTGGATTACAGATTCAAGGATATGGGATATGAAAATGTGATCGTAGGAACTGTGGAAGGTTATCCTGAAATTGACCAGGTCCTGAAACAGCTTGGAAAATGCGGGGTAAAAAAAGTGGTAATCGCACCGTTTATGATCGTTGCCGGTGACCATGCGAAAAATGACATGGCAGGAGAGGAAGAAGACTCCTGGAAAAATATCATCAGCAAAGCTGGCTATGAAGTGCAGACAGTTCTGAAAGGACTGGGGGAATATGAAAGTATTCGAAAACTCTTTGTGGAACATGCGAGGGAAGCGGTATGATTAAAATTGGGACACTGACCTGCCTTCACTCCAATAATGTATGTGCCAGAGTGGGATGCCTGAAGGCCTTTCAGAATCGCAGTGACTTTTTTGATGGATATTCTCCGGACACACTTCTGGGAGCAATGATGACCTGTAATGGATGCAAAAGTATAAATCCCAAAGAACCGGATGTAGATGAGGGAATTCTGGAAAAAATAGACAGGCTGGTCAGCGAAGAAATTAAGGTAATGCATGTGGGAGCCTGTCGTCTGGACAGGGAGAAAAAAGAGTGCCCACGAATTGCCAAAATCTGTGAGATGATAGAATCCAGGGGAATCCAGGTGGTAAGAGGAACTCATAGAGAATCCTGAAACAGGATAGAGAAATCGTATAGGGGAAACTTCCAGGCAGATTGTGGAAAATAGTCTGTCTGGAAGCTTTTTTATTGCTGTGTTTTGCCTGGCTTTATTGACAATATACGCAGGAATTAGTAAAATGAGCGGTGGCAGAAAATGATATTTAAGGAGAATTACATAAGATGAGTATTTCTATGATTGGAATAGACCATAGTATGGCTCCCGTAGATATACGAGCCTTGTTTGCATTTACCAGAAAAAATGCAGGGGAGGCTATGGAAAAATTAAAGGAACAGCGGGGAATAGATGGCTGTATTATTCTTTCTACATGCAATCGCCTGGAGGTATGGGCAAGTGTGGATGATGAGGCAGAGCTTTCTTTATATAAAGAGCTTTGTAAACTGAAAAATATTAATGATGATCAGTACGAAATATATTTTACAAAGCGTGAAGGCCATGCTGCTGTGGAACATCTGTTTTACCTTGCATCCGGTCTGAAATCCCAGATACTTGGAGAAGATCAGATTCTTACTCAGGTAAAAGATGCACTGGGAATTGCCAGAGAGCATTTTACAACCGATGGAGCCCTTGAAGTGCTTTTCCGAATGGCTGTAACAGCAGGAAAAAAGATTAAAACTGAGGTGCCATTTTCTCATGGGAATCCGTCTGTGATCCATCAGGCGATAGAAATGCTTGACAGACAGGGCTATTGCGTACAGGATAAGGTCTGCATGGTGATCGGAAATGGAGAAATGGGAAAGGTTGCAGCCCAGGCTCTTATGGAAGCCGGTGCAGATGTGACTGTAACCGTGCGTCAGTATCGCAGCGGAATGGTGAATATTCCATTTGGATGTAAACGAATTAATTATGGCGAAAGAATGGACTATCTGCCTAAGTGTGATCTTGTAGTCAGTGCTACGGCAAGTCCGAATTTTACTTTGCGTGAGGAACTGTTTGAAAATCTGGAACTGGAAAAAAGTATTGTTCTCATTGATCTGGCAGTTCCAAGGGATATTGAACCGGAGCTTGGAAAATTCGAAGGGATAACCTTGTTTGATATGGATAGCTTCCGCATGGAAGAAACTCCGGCTGAGCTTCAGGAAAATCTTGAGGCGGCAGGACTGATCGTGAGAGATCAGATGGATGAATTCTTTAAATGGTTAGATGGTAAGGAACTGATACCAAGAATTCAGGAAATCAAAGAGAATGCAGTGAATGACTTTAACCTGCGGATCATGAAGCCATTGAAAAACACACAGATGGATGAGCAGGAAAAAGAGAAGTTGATAAATGCAGTGGATACTGCAATGGGGAAGGTTATAAATAAAATGCTGTTTGCATTGAGAGACAGTGTGAATGAGAAAGCATTTCTGGAATGTGTAGCAGGACTGGAGAAAACATATGAAAAATAAGCGTTATTTTCCACTGTATGTGGATTTATCGGATAAGAATATTGTGGTAGTGGGTGGGGGAACCATTGCTACAAGAAGAGTGAAAGCATTATTATTATTTACCAGGAATATTACAGTAATCGCACCGAAGATGACAGCAGATCTCTGGGAACTGGGCAAGCTGGGAAAAATTCAGATCCAGCCCCGCCCTGTGAAAAAATCAGATTTCTCTATGGCTTATATGGTGCTGGCTGTTACGAATAACAGTGAGTTAAATGAGGAAATTTACCGTATCTGTAAAGAAGAGGGAATTTATGTAAATGTTGCAAGTGATAAGAATTTGTGCGATTTTTACTTTCCCGGAATTTGTCTGAAGGATGATATTGTAGTGGGAATCACGGCCAGCGGTGTCAATCACAAAAAGGCTAAGGCAGTAAGAGAAAAAATGCAGGCACTTCTGGAAGAACTGGAAAAAGATGAGGATAGTTATGAATAAAAAAGTTGTGATCGGAAGCAGGGAAAGCAAGCTTGCCGTACTGCAAAGCCAGATGGTGAGGGACTATATTGTCTGCAAGCACCCGGAAACAGATGTGGAAATTCTTACCATGAAGACCACAGGTGACAAAATTCTGGACCGTACGCTTGATAAAATCGGAGGAAAAGGTCTGTTTGTAAAAGAACTGGACCGGGCGCTTCTGGAAGGAAGAAGCCAGTTGTCGGTTCATAGTCTGAAAGATATGCCAATGGAAATCTCAGAGGAACTTCCCATACTTGCTTTTTCCAGACGTGAAGATGCAAGGGATGTACTGGTTCTTCCAGAAGGCTGCTATACTTTGGATCCATCCAAACCCATCGGATGTTCCAGTCTTCGAAGAAAACTGCAGCTGAAAGAAATTTATCCGGATATGAATGTGAAAAGCATTCGTGGAAATCTTCAGACAAGACTGGAGAAGCTGGATAACGGAGATTATGCTGGGTTAGTTCTTGCAGCCGCAGGGTTGAAGCGTCTGGGACTTGAAAAAAGAATCAGCCGGTATTTTGATACAGAAGAAATGGTTCCGGCAGCAGGTCAGGGAATCCTGGCTGTCCAGGGAAGAAAAGGGCTGGATTATGAATATCTGGAAGGATATGACGATCTGCAGGCACACCAGGCGGCAGCAGCGGAGCGTGCCTTTGTGAAATATTTAAACGGAGGCTGTACTTCTCCTGTGGCAGCCTATGGAGAAATCAAAGATGGTCAGTTGAAACTTACCGGCCTTTATTACGAGGAAGAAACCGGACATTACCTGAAAGGATATAAAACAGGAAATCCTTCAGATGCAGAAGAACTGGGAACTTCTCTTGCAAAAGAACTGCAGGAGCGCTGCAAAGTGGAATACAAAGAGTCTGGCTTGCAGGAAGACAACAAAAAAGAACCGGGAAAAGTCTGGCTAGTGGGAGCCGGTCCTGGAGATGTGGGACTTTTTACAATGAAAGGTGCCCAGGTGCTGGAACAGGCAGATGTGGTTGTTTATGACAGCCTGGTAGGACAGGGAATCCTGACCAGAATTCCTGCTTCTGCAAAATTGATCAACGTGGGAAAACGTGCCGGCCACCATACCATGTCCCAGGAGAAGATCAATCAGGTTCTTGCTGAAGAGGCAAAAAAGGGCAACAAGGTAGTACGCCTGAAAGGCGGCGATCCTTTTCTCTTTGGACGAGGAGGAGAGGAGCTGGAGCTTCTTACAAAGGAGGGCATTCCTTATGAAATAGTTCCTGGTGTGACCTCCCCGATTTCCGTACCTGCATACAATGGGATTCCTGTGACACATCGGGATTTCTGTTCCTCTGTCCATGTTATCACCGGACATAAACGCAAGGGTATGGAGTACGACATTGATTTTGGGGCACTGGTGCATACAAAGGGAACTCTTGTTTTTCTTATGGGAATCACTGCCATGGAGGATATCTGCAATGGTCTTATGAAAGCTGGTATGGAACCGGATATGCCTGCCGCTGTTTTGTCCAAAGGAACCACAGCAGGTCAGAAACGAGTGGTGGCTACTGTTGGTACCCTGAAAGCCGCGGCTGACCAGGCGAAGATCCAGACACCGGCCATTATTGTGGTAGGAAAGGTCTGCACTCTGGCAGATGATTTTGCCTGGTATGAGAAATTACCTCTGGCAGGCTGGAAGATCCTTGTCACCCGGCCAAAGGAGAATATTTCCAGAACTGCGGCCCTTCTTCGGGAGAAAGGTGCAGAAGTACTGGAACTTCCATCCATCAGTATTATCCCTCTGGAGGATCAGAGCAGACTGTACCAGGCCTTTTCTCATATCCGCAGCTATGACTGGCTGGTATTTACAAGTCCTGCAGGCGTGGAAGTTTTCTTCAGGCAAATGGAGAAAAAGAAGATCGACCTGCGTTCTCTTGGAAATGCAAAAATCGCGGTGATCGGTGAGGGCACAAAGAAGAAGTTTCTGGAAAGAGGAATCTATCCGGATTTCATGCCTTCTGTTTATGATGGAAATACCCTTGGAAAAGAACTTGGCGCTCTTTTAAATGGAACAGAAAAGATTCTGATTCCAAGAGCCTCCCTTGGAAACAGGGAGCTGGCAGAAGAACTGAAAAAAACAGGTGCACAGGTGGATGATGTTCCGACTTATGAGACCGGATATGTAAGCAGTCCTCTTATTAATGAGAAGAAAGAATTTGAAGAGGGCACCATTGACCTGGCTGTATTTACCAGTGCTTCCACAGTGAAAGGCTTTGTGGAGAGTACCAAAGGACTTGATTATTCCAGGGTTCGTGCTGCATGTATTGGGAAACAGACTCGTGCAGCGGCGGATTCTTATGGAATGCAGACATATATGTCAGAAAAAGCAACCATCGACAGTCTGATCGAACTGGTTGAGACACTGAAGAGGAGTGAAGAAAAATGGAACTGATTAAGAGACCTAGAAGATTAAGGGGCAGTGCAAATTTGCGAAAAATGGTGAGAGAGACCAGAATGGACAAATCTTCTCTTATCTATCCGCTGTTTGTAATGGAAGGAAATGGAATCCAGGAAGAGATTCCTTCCATGGAAGGGCAGTACCGTTACAGCCTGGACCGTCTTCCCTATAAGCTGGAGCAGTTGGAAAAAGCAGGAGTAAACAGCATTATGCTTTTTGGAATCCCGGATCATAAGGATGAAGTCGGAAGCGGCGCTTACGCTCAGGATGGTATTGTACAGAAGGCACTTCGGGAAGCAAAGAGCAGATTTCCAGAGATGTATTATGTGACAGATGTGTGTATGTGTGAATATACCTCTCACGGTCACTGCGGCGTTCTTTGCGGCCATGATGTTGACAACGACAAGACATTGGAGCTTCTGGCAAAAACAGCTCTGTCTCATGCGCAGGCTGGCTCTGATATGATCGCGCCTTCCGATATGATGGACGGACGTGTAGCTGCCATCCGTAAAGAACTGGATCTGGGCGGTTATACCAATATTCCAATCATGTCTTATGCGGTGAAATACGCTTCTGCGTTCTATGGCCCGTTCCGTGATGCAGCCGGAAGTGCTCCTGCTTTTGGAGACCGCAAGAGCTATCAGATGGATTTCCACAATAGAAGAGAGGGAATGAAAGAAGCTCTTATGGATATTGAAGAAGGCGCTGATATTATTATGGTGAAGCCTGCCATGTCTTATCTTGATATGGTATCTGAGATCTCCAAGGCTGTGAATGTTCCGGTAGCTGCCTATAGTGTAAGTGGTGAGTATGCCATGGTGAAGGCGGCGGCAAAGATGGGCTGGATCGACGAAGAGCGGATCATTGGAGAAATGGCTGTGGGAGCTTATCGTGCAGGTGCCCAGATTTATATCACTTATTTTGCAGAAGAAATTGCAAAAATGATGGAGGAAGGGAGAATCGGATAATGACAAAGTCTGAGAAGCTTTTTGAGAGAGCGGTAAAAAGAATCCCTGGCGGTGTAAACAGTCCGGTGCGTGCATATGGCGCTATTGGAGAAGCACCGAGATTTATTGAACGTGCAGAAGGCTGCTATATTTATGATGTAGATGGCAACCGCTATATTGATTACATAGATTCCTGGGGACCAATGATCCTGGGACACAATTTTCCTGCAATACGGGAAAGTGTTCTGAAGGCCTGTGAAAAAGGTCTGAGCTTTGGATGCGCTACAGAGATCGAAGTGAAAATGGCTGAATTTATCTGTGACAGAATCCCGCATGTGGATATGATCCGAATGGTCAATTCTGGTACAGAAGCTGTTATGAGTGCAATCCGTGTTGCAAGAGGTTATACGGGGAAAAATAAGATCATCAAATTTGCAGGCTGCTATCATGGACACAGTGATGCCATGCTGGTAAGCGCAGGTTCCGGTGTGATGACAAGTGGTGTGCCGGACAGTGCCGGTGTTCCAAAAGGCTGTACAGAGGATACTATGCTGGCAGCTTACAACGATCTTGGCAGTGTGGAGACTCTTTTTCAGCAGGCAGATGGCCAGGTGGCAGCAGTGATCGTGGAAGCAGTTGGAGCCAACATGGGTGTAGTTCCGCCAAGGGAAGGATTTCTGCAGGGACTTCGCGCTCTTTGCGACCAATACCATGCCCTTCTTATTTTTGATGAGGTGATCACCGGATTCCGACTTGCATTTGGCGGCGCAGCACAGTATTTTGGTGTAACACCGGATCTGGTTACTTATGGAAAAATCATTGGTGCCGGAATGCCGGTAGGTGCATATGGCGGAAGAAGAGATGTGATGGAATTGGTTGCTCCGGCAGGAAAAGTATATCAGGCAGGTACTTTAAGCGGAAATCCGGTAGCTATGGCTGCCGGGCTTACCCAGCTGAAATATTTGTATGACCATCAGGAAATTTACACGGAACTGGAGAAAAAGGGAGAGCTTCTCTACGGTGGAATGGGAAAAATCGTGAAAGAAAAAGGTCTGAATTACCAGATGAATTATGTGGGCTCTCTTGGAAGCCTGTTCTTTACGGGACAGCCTGTTGTAGATTATGTTTCTGCAAAATCTTCTGACACAGTGGCATTTGCAGAATATTTCAAAAAAATGCTGAATATGGGAATTCATATGGCTCCGTCCCAGTTTGAAGCCATGTTCCTGTCAGCGGCTCATACAGATGAAATTATTATGGAAACTCTGGATGCAGTAAAGCTTGTTCTTTGAAAATGTGTGTGGTATAATTTAGACACAATTACATAAAAGAAACCAGAATACGAGTTGCTGTAATAAAATGCGGCTGTAATAAATGAACCGTGGCAGAGGATTTACTGATATAGAGAATGCAGTAATATTCAGAGCTGCACAGTGACCCGCTACGCTGTAAAAAAGATCGGAAGAACAGCGTGAACGGACGGTTTCCAGAAAGAGACTGTAGGAGGCTAGACAAATGGGTAAGAAATATGTGGCTTATGTAGGAACCTATACTCACGGAACCAGCAAGGGAATTCAGGTTTATGACGTGAACCTGGAAGAAGGTACTCTCACAGAGAGAAGTGAAGTGGAAGTAAGTAATGCGTCTTATACTGCGGTATCCAAGAATGGAAAATACCTTTATTCTATCGAGGATGAGGGCGTTGCGGTATTCAAGCGTGATCATAATGGCGATTTGGCACGTATCAACAGCGTGGATATTGATGGCATGAGAGGTTGTTTCCTTGCTACAGACGTAGATGGCAAATATCTTTACGTAGCAGGTTATCACGATGGAAAGGTAACCGTTGTACACACTCATAAGGATGGACGTCTTGGAAGTGTTATGGACGGTGTTTTCCACACTGGTCTTGGAAGTGTTGCAGAGCGTAATTTCCGTCCGCATGTAAACTGTGTACGTCCCACACCGGATAACAAATATCTTTGTGCAGTAGATAATGGAATTGACCAGATCAAGGTTTACCGTATTAATAAGCGCACAGATAAGCTGGAACTGGTTGATATTGTACGCTGCCCAAGAGAGAGCGGTCCCCGTATTATCCGCTTTAGTGCAGATGGACGGTTTGCATATGTGCTGTTTGAATTGAGCAATGAGATTAAGGTCTACAGCTATGATGGAAGTGGAGATGTTCCGGAGTTTGAACTGCTTCAGAGTATTTCCACCCTTGCGAAGAAAGAAGACGGAGGGGTATCTCACAATGCTGCTTCCGGACTTGCACTTGCACCAGATGGCAGGCACCTGTTCTGCACCACAGCCGGTGAGAACACAGTGGGCATGTTTGAAGTGAATTCTGAGACAGGACTTCTGGAACGCAGGTTTGTCCTTCCAGTGAGCGGTGACTATCCGAAAGACCTTGTAATTTTCCCGGATAACCAGCACATTGCAGTTGCCAACCACTCCAGCAACAGCATTACCACTTTTAAGGTTGACTATGAGAAGAACATCATTATGATGAAAGGCAAGCCGCGTAAGATCGAGACTCCGAACTGCATCAATATCTGGCCGGTACCGGATGGGGAGGATATTGAGGATCTGGAGGCCTGATTACAGAAAATCAGAGGCGTATCCAGAGTGAATTATATAAAGTAAGAACTGAGGTGGTTTTCCACGATATATGCTTGTGGAAAATTACCTTTTTTCTGCTTTTTTCGAGAAAAAAGATTGACACATTTTTGGGGGTGTGCTATATTCATAACGCAAAAATCTGAATTTAGTTGATTCAAGTAAACCATTTAAGATGGTTTTTAAAAGGGAAACAGGTGAAAATCCTGTGCAATGCCGTTGCTGTAAGGGTGAATGCCCGGCAAATATGTCACTGAGAAATTGGGAAGACTGCCGGGTGTGATGATACCTGAGCCAGAAGACCTGCTTGATTCAAAGGTGTTTTTCAGACTACGGGTCATAGTTTGGGAAAGATAAGAGCGTGCGTATCCCGGGAATTCGTATGCCTTCAAACTGTGTGCTTGTATTCTGCAGACATACAGTTTTTTTATTCTAATTTTATAACCAAGGAGGATATTATCAATGAAGCACAAAAAAGCCCTTTTAGCAGTTCTTGGATGCGTTGCAGCACTTGCTGTACCAGCTGCTGTAATGGCAGCAGATGATGATGCAATCGTAATTGGAAACACAAGTGTGATCGACACTGTTGATCCGGTCCATAATGGAAGCAATGCGTGGTCCCTGACTGCTGATGGAGTTAGTGAGACAATCTTCATGCAGGACAAAGAGGGTAATCTGGTTTCCCGAATTGTGGACTCTATTGAGCAGAAAGATGAACTTACCTGGGAAATGAAATTAAAAGAGGGTGTCAAATTCTCTGACGGATCAGATGTAGACGCACAGGCTCTGTGTGATTCCATGAATACCATTATGGAAAATAACGAAATGGCAAGTACATCTGCAGGTGTGATCACTTTTACCCCTGTTGATGATATGACTGTTGAACTGAAATCCGAGAGAGAGACAACTGTAATGCCGTCTGTTCTGTGCGAGTACAGCATGGTTGTTTTAAAAGATACCGGTGATTCCAACTATGTATTTACAGGCCCTTATGCAATTGAAAATATGGATCCGGGTGTAGAACTGGATCTGGTTCCAAATGAATATTACGATGATAAGGCTTCTGAGCGCTCTGATGTAGTCATCAAAGCATTCGGAGATGCGGCAACTATGCAGCAGGCTTTCGAGAGCGGCGAGATCGATATGGCATTTACTGTTACACCAGAGACTGCTGGAATCCTTGAGGGTGAAGGATATACCACAAAGACTTTTGATGCAGGTTATCAGTATTTTATGGTAGTAAACAGCAAAGAAAATGAGACACTTTCTGATCTGAAGCTTCGTCAGGCAATTAATGTTGCCATCAATCGTGAGGATATGGTTACTGCATTAAAGGGCGGCCGTGTTGCAAACGGATTCTTTGCACAGTATTACAGCTTTGCTGGTGATGTAGAAGAGAAGTATGATCCGGATGAGGCAAAATCCCTTCTGGAAGAAGCTGGATACACAGATACTGATGGAGATGGTTTTGTAGATAAAGATGGTGAGAAGCTTACCCTGAAGCTGGTTACTTATCCATCCAGACCAGATCTGTCCGTACTTATGCAGCTTGTAGTTTCCCAGCTGAATGAAGTGGGAATTGATGCTACAACAGAGATGACAGACAGCATTGGTAATTATGTAAAGACAGAGGAGTTTGACATTGCTTTCTGGGCTCAGCACACCTGTCCGACCGGTGAGCCGACTTACTCCTTAAGCCAGTTCTTCCGTACCGGAGCTGCTTATAACAACAATGACTACAGTAACGAAGAGGTAGACAGCCTTCTGGATCAGATGGGAACTCTTCCAGCAGGAGATGAGAAAGATCAGCTTGCAAAACAGGTTCAGCAGATCGTAAGCGAAGACCTTCCAGTTATTTACCTGGTAGACCCACAGTGGCACATTGCAGTATCTGATAAAGTTGCAGACTATGAGCCATATAATGGTGACTACTATGTTGTAAATGCAGAGCTTGGACTGAACTGATCAAAGCATGAAGAAAATTGCATTATTTTTTATCAAATGGATCCTGATCTTCTTTACAGGATCCATTCTGATATTTGCCGTTGTAAGGCTTATGCCTACCAGCCCTGTGGATCACTATCTCACGGGTATGAGTCTTCCGCTTACAGATGAAAACCGGGAGATTGTGACCAGAAGCATGGGGCTTGACCAGCCTCTTTTGAAGCAGTATACTACCTGGATCACAGGCTTTTTGAAGGGGGACTGGGGAAAATCTCTGACTTCAAGGCTGGATATACGGACAGAGTTTATGGCCAAAATGCCTTATTCTTTTGGAATCGGGCTGGGAGGAATTCTTCTGGGAGCTTTTTTCGCCTATTTTCTGGGATTTGGAGCTGCACTTCACAGAAATGGGTTCTGTGACAGGTTCAGCAGCGCATTATCTGTTTTTACCCAGGCAGTTCCAGGCTTTATTGTGGCAATCCTGATCATTTATTTCTTCGGTGTGAAGCTGAAGGCTGTTAAATTTTTTACTGGAGATGGAAAATTCAGTGTGTTTACGGTGATCGTGATCATGGCGTTTTACAGAATTGGACCGTGGGCAAGGGTTGTACGAAATGCTTTCCGGGAAGAGATGAATAAAAGTTATGTCCGTTTTTCTATTTCCAGGGGAATCCCCAAAAACAAGGTACTTTTTTTCCATGCATACAAACCGGTTCTGTGCTGCCTTGTCTCCGCTGTCATGTCTGATTTTGCAGTGGTATTCGGGGCAAGCTCTGTACTGGAGTTTGCTTTTACCATTCCGGGATTAAGCTATTTCCTGGTTCGGTGTATGCAGCATAGCGATTACAATGTGATCCAGTCTTATATTCTGGTTGTGATTGTATGGATGTTTTTTGTACACCTTGTACTTAATGTGATTCTGGAAGTTCTGGATGTAAGGAGGAGGAAATAATGAAAAAGAAAACCAGAATTCCTCTGATCATACTGATTCTTTTTATCTGTTTCCTTTTATTTGCGCCACGGGGGAATTATTTGAAAACAGACGTGGTGAATACTTTTTCAGGTCCTTCGGCAGAGCACTGGATGGGAACGGATAATCTGGGAAGAGATGTGTATGCTCTTTTGCTGGCTGGAGGTGTCAGGACCCTTGAGGTCGTTTTTCTGGCTACTGCCATTTCCTTTTTGACAGGAACCGTTCTGGGAATGATCGCAGGCTATTATGGAGGTATTTTTGGAAGTATTATTCAGTTTCTTTCTGATTTTTCCCTGGTGATCCCTTCTTTTATTGTTGCACTTACTATGTCTGCGTTATTTGGGTTTAATATTATGATGGCAGGAATTGTGTTTGGAATCGGGCAGATGGGAGAGTATGTGAACCAGGCATTTGTGCTTACCCGGAGTCTGAAAAGCCAGGAATTTATTGATGCAGAGCTTGTGCTGGGGCTTAGCCGCCCAAGGATCATTTTTTTTCATGTGCTTCCCAATATTTGCAGGCAGCTTCTGGTTTTTATGGGGAATAAGGCGGCAAATGTGGTAAATCTTTATGCAGGACTTGCCTTTATTGGCCTTGGAACAGATATTACAAATCCAGACTGGGGAACTTTATTATATCAGTATCGTTCTTACATGACTACGTATCCTATGCTGGTTATCTGGCCAACCCTTTTTATCGCCCTTTTGACAATCTGTCTGCATGCAACCTTTGATTCTTCCAAGGTTGGGAAAGGAGATCTGACGCTGTATGACTGAGAAACCGGTTATTAAAATCGAACATTTGAATCTTGGCATGCTGCGGGGAGATTCTGAAAAACAGATTTTGAAGGATATCAATCTGGAAATCGGACCACAGGAGCATTGGGCAATCGCAGGAGAGTCCGGTGCAGGAAAAAGTATGACCATGTATGCCCTTACCTCTCTTTTGCCGGAAAAAAACACCCATATTTCCGGGAAAATCCTTTATCTGGAAAAAGATGGAAGCTATACGGACATTTTGACAATGCCGTTTAAAAAGCGGACGGAATATTGTGCAAGAAAGGTGTCTCTGATTTTTCAGGATTCTATCAATGCTTTGAATCCATTTGAACGGATTCAGAAACAGTGGCATGAGACAGTAGCGATTCACCATCCTCAGATGAAAAAAGAGGAAATGGATACGCATATTAAAGAGCGTTTAAAACTGTTTGGAATTGCGGACGATGAGGCACTTAGAAAATATCCTCACCAGCTTTCCGGAGGAATGAAACAGCGGATTGCTATTGCCATGGCATTGGAGGCTGACAACCAGATCCTGATCGCAGATGAGCCTACTACTTCTCTTGATGCGGTGAATCAGAGAAATATTGTAAATTTTATTCAGGAATTGTGTGAGAAGAAAAAGCTGACTTTGTTGTATATCAGCCATAATCTTGCCTTGCTGGATGCGATCAGTACCCACGCTGCAACCGTCAAAGATGGTGAAATAATAGAAAAAGGTACCAGGGAGGATGTTTTCCATTCTCCAAAGAACCCGTATACCAGAAAAATGATCAGAGAAACGATGGAGCTTACATATGAAAAATAAGAATGAAGATATCCTTCAGGTATGCCACGTTACAAAGGAGTTTGAGAAGAGTACACATTTCTGGCAGCGTGAAGAGTATTTTACGGCTGTAAGGGATGTAAGTTTTTTCGTAGGAAAAGGGGAAATCCTGGGGCTTCTGGGTGAATCTGGCTGCGGTAAATCTACTCTTTCCAAAATGATAACAGGACTTACAAAGCCTTCTTCGGGAAAGATCATTTACAAAGGAACGGAACTGCAGAACCTTTCTCAGGCTGCCTACAAGCCTTATCGAAGAGAAATCCAGATGATTTTTCAGAATCCTTTTGGAAGTCTGGATCCCAGAATGAAAATCCGGCAGCAGCTTTTAGAACCTTTGAAGATTTGGAAGATTGGAAATGATGAGACACAGCGGTTGGAAATGATAAAAGGAATGTGTGAGGAATGTGGACTGGCAGAAGAGTGTTTTGAAAAAAGGCCAGGGGAATTTTCCGGAGGACAGCTTCAGAGAATTGCGATTGTACGGGCACTTCTCCTGCATCCGGGATTTTTGATCGCAGATGAAATTGTTTCAGCACTGGATGTGCCGGTGCAGAACCAGATACTGGAACTGCTTTTGAAAATGCGGGAAAAGTATGGACTGACATTGCTTTTTATTACGCATGATATTGCGGTTATGCGAAAAGTGGCGGATCGGCTTATTGTGATGAAAGAGGGGCGCTTTCTGGGAGAGGGAACTTATGAGGAGCTGCTGGCAGAGCAAAAAGAAGGCTATATAAGGGAATTGATAGGAGCTTCTTTTATATTTAAACCATGAACGAACTCTGGCTCGGTTCGTTGCTTACACAAATAAGACAGAACACGATTCACGAGTGTTGCTAATTATTACGGCAGTCGCCAGGATCTCATGCAAGCATGGACTTGGGCTTGTTGTTCATGTAAATTAGAAAACGGGAAGAAATCAGAATGTGGAGATTTCTTCCCGCTTTTTTTGAACAGAATGTACTGTTATAAATAAAAGTCTTTCACATAATCCATACGCGCACTCATGTTGGAGAACATGGCGTCTACCAGGGTGATGGCAGCCATGGATTCTACCACAACAACGGCGCGGGGGACGATCACAGGATCGTGGCGACCTTTGATCTCGATGGAAATATTTTCGCCGGTGGTAGTGACGGTCTGCTGAGGCTGGGCGATGGAAGGGGTTGGCTTAATATGGGCGCGGAGGAGGATTTCACCGCCATCGCTGATTCCGCCTAAGATACCGCCGGAGTGGTTGGTGGTTTTTACAATTCTGCCATTTTCCATGTGGAAGCCATCGTTATCTTCAGAACCTTTCATAGTGGAAACTTTAATACCGTCACCAATCCCTACTGCTTTTACAGCTCCGATAGACATCAGCGCCTGGGCAAAAGCTGCGTCCAGTTTGCCGAAGACCGGATCTCCGATTCCGGCCGGAACACCATTTATACGGCATTCAATAACGCCGCCCGCGCTGTCTTCTTCTTTCATGCACTGCTCCAGGTACTGGGATGCTTTTTCAGCGGCGACCATATCTGGCATATAGAAAGAGTTTTCTTTAATTACTTCCGGGTGGTAGCTGTGGCAGGAAACAGGTCCGATGGAACGGGTATAGGCCTGCAGGGTAATGCCAAGCTCTTTCAGGATCTTGGCAGCAATAGCGCCTGCGGCAACTCGGCCGATGGTCTCACGTCCAGAGGAACGTCCGCCGCCTCTGTAGTCGCGAAAACCATATTTACTGTCAAAACCAAAATCTGCATGTCCAGGGCGATAGGTCTGCGCGATATTTCCGTAATCCCGGGAACGCTGGTCTTTGTTCCGCACGATCATGGAAATGGGGGTGCCAGTGGTCTGTCCCTCAAAGATTCCGGAAAGGATTTCGACTTCATCTCCTTCATTTCGGGCAGTGGTGTAACGGCTTTGGCCAGGCTTCCTTCTGTCCAGATAAGTCTGTATATCTGCCTCCGTAAGGAAAAGTCCTGCTGGAACGCCATCTACAACGGTGCCCAGTGCCTTGCCGTGGGACTCTCCCCAGGTAGTTACTGTAAATTTTTTTCCAAATGTTGACTGACTCATAGGCATAAATCCTTTCTTCTTCGGACTGCAGCAATCGCCAGTTGTGGAGGGAAAACTGCTGTGCCGAATTAAAGTATGAATGTGATGTTAAAGACATTATAGCGAAATGCAAAAAATTTGTAAACCGAATCTATTAGAATTGACAAAATTTCCTGTAGAAATTATAATTAAGCGTGTATTTTTGAGGATAGGAGCCCTGTCTGACAGAAAAGTGGGACAGCTGGTTTTTATACAGAAGCAAGAGATTGGAAGGAGTGCAGCTTGTGGTAAGGATTTTTAAGACAATAGAGGGTGCGATCCATGAGATTCAGGAACCACAGGAGGATTGCTGGATTGCAATGACCAATCCCACTGCAACTGAGATCTTTGAGATGTCCGAAAGATTCGGAATCGAAGTAGATGATCTTCGCGCTCCTCTGGATGAGGAAGAGCGTTCTCGTATTGAAGTGGAAGATAATTATACACTGATCCTGGTAGATGTTCCTATGATCGAGGAACGCAATGACAAGGACTGGTATGGCACTATCCCTCTTGGTATTATTGTTACCAAGAAGATGATTTTTACCGTATGTCTGGAGGATACCCAGGTGCTTACCCGGTTTATGGAGGGAAGAGTACGTAATTTCTTTACCTATATGAAAACCAGATTCATTTTGCAGATCCTGTACCGCAATGCCACTATGTACCTGCATTATCTGCGTATTATAGATAAGAAAAGTGAACAGGTGGAGGAGAAGCTCCACATGTCCACCCGTAATCAGGAACTAATGGAACTGTTGGAACTGGAGAAATCCCTGGTTTATTTTACTACATCTCTTCGGTCGAACGAGGTAGTACTGGAGAAGCTTCTGAAGGTAGAGAGCATTAAGCAGTACCCGGAGGATACGGATCTTCTGGAAGATGTTATCATTGAGAATAAACAGGCAATCGAGATGGCCAATATATACAGCGGTATCTTAAGCAGCATGATGGGGACTTTTGCCTCGGTTATTTCCAATAACCTGAATGTGGTTATGAAGGTTTTGTCCGTTATCACGATTGTAATGAGTATTCCCACTATTGTGTTCAGTGCATATGGAATGAACCTGAGCCCTTCGGGAATGCCGTTTTCTGCTGACAAATGGGGATTTTTAGTGGTGATATTGCTGTCCATACTGGTGAGTATTGTGGCAGCTGTGATTCTGTCCAAGAAGAAATTTTTCTGAATAGGAGGATTACATGAAATTTATTGATAAGCTGGAACGAAAATTTGGAAGATTTGGTATTCCCAATCTCACAATTTACATGATTGTATGCTATGTGATCGGTTATGCACTGATGATCGTGAATCCAGGCATACTGAACTGGCTGAGCCTGGAACCAGCGTATATTCTGCGGGGACAGGTATGGAGACTAGTGACCTGGGTACTGTATCCACCGAGCACTTCCGGAGTATTATGGTTTGCAATTGCAGTTCTGTTCTTTTATTATCCAATTGGAACTTCTCTGGAGCGGACGATTGGAACTTTTAAATATACGTTGTATATTCTTTCGGGCGTGATATTTACAATTTTGGGAGCGTTCATTCTGTATTTCCTTCTCGGAGGAAATGTTCTGGTAGGAAACGTATTTTCTACTTACTATATCAGTCTGTCCACATTCCTTGCATATGCAATGTGTTATCCGGATATGCAGGTTCTGCTTATGTTTATCATTCCGGTGAAGATGAAGTGGATGGCAATTTTTTATGTGGTGATCGTTGTATATGAAATGATTCAGTACATTATGGCAGGTGCATGGTATTTGGTGATCCCGATTGTGGCTTCTCTGTTGAATTTCATTATTTTTTACTTTGGAACAAAGGATTTCAGCCGGTATAACCCGAAGGAGGTCCACAGAAGAAATGAATTCCGCAGAGCAATGGAACCCCAGGGACGTATGAAATCAGGCAGCGGCAGTGTGACCAAGCACAAATGCGCGATTTGCGGACGTACTGAGCTTGATGATCCTAATCTGGAATTTCGTTTTTGTTCCAGATGCAATGGAAATTATGAGTATTGCCAGGACCATCTTTTTACACATACACATGTGAAATGAAATTAATGTAATTGTTAACCGGTAACATTGCATGGCTGCTGTGAACGATGTGGGCAGCAGCCAGCAAATGACTGAAAAGACAGAGGGAAAGACTGCTTATGAAGAGAACAAAAATTATCTGTACTATGGGACCAGCATCCAGTAAGAAAAATACTTTAAGAGCTATGATGCGTGCCGGAATGGATATTGCACGTTTTAATTTTTCCCATGGTTCTCATGAAGAACACAGGGGAAGAGTAGACATGGTCAAAAACCTACGGGAAGAACTGAATATTCCGGTTGCCCTGCTTCTTGATACAAAGGGACCGGAGATCCGTACCAAGCTTCTTAAGGATCATAAGAAGATTACATTGGAGGCTGGAAGCGAATTTACACTTACTACCGGTGATATAGAGGGAGATGAGACCAGAGTCGCCATCACATATGAAAATCTTTACAAAGATGTGAAAAAAGGCGGTAAAATCCTGATTGATGATGGTCTGATCGAACTGGAGATTGAGAATATTAAGAATGGGGATATTGTCTGTCGTGTCTTAAACGGCGGCGAGCTTGGAGAGCGCAAAGGAATCAACGTCCCTTATGTGAAAGTGAAGCTTCCGGGAATTACAGAGCAGGACAAAGAGGATATTCTGTTTGGAATTACACAGGAGTTTGATTATATTGCAGCTTCTTTTGTACGTGACGCAAAAGCGATTAAAGAAATCCGTCAGCTTTTAGATGAAAATGGCGGACATGATATTGGAATCATTGCCAAAATCGAGAATGCCGAAGGTGTTGAAAATATTGATGAGATCATCAAGGCCGCAGATGGTATTATGGTTGCCAGAGGCGATCTTGGCGTGGAGATTCCTCCAAGTGAGGTTCCTTATATCCAGAAAATGATCATCCGCAAGTGCAATGAGAACTATGTTCCGGTTATTACTGCTACCCAGATGCTGGATTCCATGATCCGTAATCCACGTCCTACAAGAGCTGAGGTGGCAGACGTTGCCAATGCTATTTACGACGGTACAGATGCGATCATGCTTTCCGGTGAAACTGCAGCTGGTAAATATCCGCTGGAAGCACTGAAGATGATGGTGGAGATTGCACAGACCACAGAGCCTCACCTGAATTATGAGGATTATACCCATAACCGCAATATGTGTGGTGAGAGCAGAGTGTCCAGTGCTGTGGGACTGGCTGCAGTGCAGACTGCAAGAGATCTGAAGGCCAAGGCCATTGTGACTCCTACCTTTGGAGGAAGAACAGCCAGACTGATTTCCAATTTCCGGCCGGAAGCTCCTATTTATGCTGTCACTCCCAATGATACGATTCTGCATAGACTTCAGCTTGTATGGGGCGTTACACCGCTGAAAGGATACGAGAAGGATTCTACAGAGCACATTATTTCCCAGGCCATGAGCGTTGTCCGCAGAAAGCGGCTCGCAAAGAAAGGAGACCTGATCGTATTTACGGTTGGAGATCCTGCTACCAATATGACCCGGGAAGGTGCTGTAACAAATATGCTGCATGTGATTGAAGCCAAATAAAGCTGTCACATGATCTGATTTGTTGCAATAGAAAAATTACTTTTTAAGCGCAGCGAGTGCTGTATTTTACAAACGAGGAGAAACTATTATGAAAAAGACACCTTTTGTAACACTGGAGAAGGTACAGGAAATTGCCGAAGAATATCCCACCCCATTTCATCTTTATGATGAGAAGGGCATCCGGGAAAATGCACAGGCTTTAAAGGAAGCTTTTGCATGGAACAAGGGCTTTAAGGAGTTTTTTGCAGTAAAGGCAACCCCGAACCCGTTTCTGATCAAGATTCTGCAGGAATATGGCTGCGGATGTGACTGCTCATCCATGACAGAACTGATGCTTTCCAAAGCTATCGGATGCAAGAAGGGAGACATTATGTTTTCCTCTAATGACACTCCGGATAAAGAGTTTAAATATGCAGATGAGATCGGTGGAATTATCAATCTTGATGACATCACTCATATTGAGAGTGTAGAGAAAGCTGTTGGAAAGATTCCGGAGATCATTAGCTGCCGTTATAATCCTGGTGGAGTGTTCAAGATCAGCAATGATATTATGGATAATCCTGGGGATGCCAAATATGGCATGACTACAGAGCAGATTTTTGATGCATTCCGCATCCTGAAGAGTAAAGGCGCCAGGGAATTTGGAATTCATGCATTTCTTGCCAGCAATACAGTGACGAACGATTACTACCCGATGCTTGCGAAGGTTATGTTTGAACTTGCTGTGAAGCTTCAGAAGGAGACTGGGGCGCATATTAAATTCATCAATCTTTCCGGTGGTATTGGTATTCCTTATCGCCCGGAGCAGACTCCAAACGATATTCGTGCAATTGGAGAAGGTGTACGCAAGGTATATGAAGAAGTTCTGGTTCCGGAAGGAATGGGAGATGTAGCTATTTATACAGAGCTTGGACGATTCATGATGGGACCTTATGGCTGCCTGGTAACAAAAGCGATTCATGAGAAGCACACTCACAAAGAGTATATCGGTGTGGACTCCTGCGCAGTAAACCTTATGCGGCCGGCTATGTACGGTGCTTATCATCATATTACTGTTCTTGGAAAAGAGGATCAGGTTTGCGATCACCTGTATGATATCACAGGATCTCTTTGCGAGAATAATGATAAGTTTGCAATTGACCGTTATCTTCCGAAGATTGATATGGGAGATTATCTGGTGATTCATGATACTGGCGCACATGGTTTTTCCATGGGATATAATTACAATGGTAAATTGAAATCTGCGGAGATCCTTCTTCACGAAGATGGAAGCTTCGATATGATCCGTCGCGCCGAGACCCCAAGAGATTACTTTGCAACTTTCGACTGCTTCCCGATTTTTGAGAAAATGCTGGAGGATGAAGACCGGGCGTAATTACTTATGAGTAAAATAAAAACAGTTTGATGCGTTTGGCTTGCAGACTGTGTAAATGAAAAGAGGAACCGCTGAGTTGCTGGCGGATCCTCTTTTGCTATATAGAAAGAATTTCTTCGGAACAGTTTGGGATAGATGGTCAAAAGTATGAACCCGCGAGGTAAATGCGGGGCAGATTTTTGACAATCCTTGACATTTTTTGAAATTCTGAGCAACAAAAAATCCCGCAAAATCAAGGACTTGACGGGATTTATATAACTTATGAAGTATTAAAAATGCCGGCAGTGGGACTTTGCATTTATCCATACAACATAGTAAAACACTTGATTTTATTAGGGCTTTTGGAATTTTGAAATTTCTAAAACTCGTCCAGGGGGCAGATAGGGGGCAAACTATAAAATTGATATTTTGGCAATCTGCTGATTATCTTTTTCCTGTAACTTTTTAGTCACATGAAGGTAAATCTCTCGTGTCACATCACTATTCTCATGTCCAAGCCTTCTTGAAATAGTATCGATACTAATTCCCTGTTCCAGAAGAAGAGATGCATGGGTATGCCTCAGAGCATGAGGGGTTATCTCGCGCCCAAGAATTCTTAGTGAATTTTCTTTTAAGTATTTGTTGTAAGTATAATAGTGAATGTGAGTTCCCTGTACAGAAAACATAAAAAGCTTAGGTTTGTCAATTCCATACATCAATCTTCTGCGAAGCATTTGCGCTCGAATATTTCTGCAGGTAGCAGCAAGCTCCTTTTGGATAAAAACATCTCGAATAGAACAAAAACTTTTCGGGGGCGTAACTACTTTATTGACAGAATCAAAAGTTTTAGTTACATGAATCTCCCCGACAGAAAGATCCACATCTGAATCCTCAAGAGCAATGGCTTCACCAAGGCGCATTCCCGACAGTGCGAGAAATTCCGTCAGAAGACGCCAGACTGGATCAGACATTTTCGGCAGGAGTTGCTTTAGTTCACTGGCTTCCAAATACTTGTCCTGGATTTTTACCTTATGTGGGATATCTTTGAAATTCTCAACCTTACCAAGAAAAGAAGCATCCTGAAGAAGATCATTGTGATATCCCCAGCGGATCAGCGCCCGAAAGCGCCTTAAATGTTCGTTTAACGTGCCTGGAGCTTTTCCCGTTTCTAAAAACTTATCACGTACGTATCTGGCTGTCAAACGTTCTATGATAGTATTTTCACCAAGAATCTCCATGATGGTTTTACATGCGTGATAGTTTCTTTTATAAGTGGATTTTTTTACAGTTAGCAGCTGACTTTTTCGATACTCTTCTACCAGTTCCTTTAGAGTATATTGATGATTTGGCTTAACCGTCATAGCATCCTGAATTTTCTGCTCAAGTGTTCTTTGAGCAATCTTTCTGGTTTGGGCAGTGTTTTTATCCATGATGACAGATACACGCTTTACTTTTCCGGTAAGATAATCCGTATACCGTTCACAGAACTTAAACTTTCCATTTGAACGTTCTTCAACCCACATGATATCATCCTCCTTATACGGACCATTCCGGCAGAATCACCGAGATGGTTTCTTTTTTTATTGCGCCGGCACAAGTGCCGGTAAAAATGAGTACAAAAATAACAGCCTGCGCGAACAAAGGTTCCGCTTGCATGGCTGCCCCGAAGATGATACAATATTTTTGCTGAAAATAGTGTGCATCTTCGGATGTGCCCGCCGCTCTAGTGCTGGTAACACTAGGGCGGTTTTTCTTTTATTTAATTATTCTTCATCTTCTTCAAACTCTTCGATTGAATAGATGGGTTCATATGGAACTTGCATATCCACCGATTGCCTGTATTCTTCAGCTAACATTGTGGAATTAAATTCCGCAGTGGGATCAATACTTGAAACTAATTTTTCGAGTTCAGTAATATCTATTTTGAAAAATTCTTTTCGCATATTAACTTTATTAAGCCTCTTTTCGTTTAATGTTTCATGAAGCTTCTTTTCCAGTCCGACAGCATCTTCTGAGAAAATAAAACTATGTACATCAAATTTAAAGGGCACACTGGCACTGCCAAGCTCATTTACACGATCCTGTGGATCCAACCGGCGTGTCATTCCAATTTTGAAAACATCCTGGCCGAACGAACCTAAATTACTAATGATATAAACATTACCAGCTTTTCCATTCTGAAGGTTTACAATTTCATCCTTTTTGATGATTATATCAGAGAGCTGCTTTTGCAGATCAAGAATTCGGGTATGAAGTTGTTCTTTATCAGAAGCTGAAGTTGATTCTGAAAGGGCGACTGTTAATTTATCTATTTCGGTCTTAAACTTACTCTCTTCTTTCTCAACTTTCTTACGCTCTGCCTCTAACGCTTTTCGTTCCTCTGCTTCTTGGCGCATTTGTTCTTTAAGAGCTAATTGCTCCTGTTTTGCTTGTTCTTTGCGAACATAGTAATTGTATTCGATTTTTACGGCATTGATAAATAAATACTCCAATTCCCCGATGAACTTAGTAAGAGTACCTGCTATACTTTGGTTCCCTTCACCTGCAATCTTTAAGTATTTAGAAGAAATAGAACGGATATTTTCAATGGAACTATCTAATTTATCATATTTCAAATTATACAAAACGTTTTGCAGTTCAGCTTTCAAAGCAATAACCATAAGAGAGTATATAGATTTATTAGCCTTGGTTGTGTAACGAGCTTCATAAAGATCCATTAATCGGTCAATCTGTTTTGCGTTTTCTCTATATGCCTTGCGAAGATCTTTTACATCCATGCAATGTAATTTTAAAATGACAGATGGAACTAATTCTTCTAAATCTTCCTTATCATGAGGATTTAATCTGCAGTTGTTATAAGAAACATCAGACACAAGAAATGTATCAAGTGCATATTCGATGCTCTGGTACAACTCTTTGGAACGCGCAATTTTATTACGCTGAGATGTAACTTGTTTCTCCAATTTCTGAGATTGTTCAGAAAGCGTGGATAAGTCATCATGTTGTTTTGAAAGAGTAATGTTGTTACCGGCAATTTCTGAGTTCATGCGGTCAAGGTGCTCTTTCACCTGCCAGTATTCATCTGCATGTAAATCTTGTAATTTTTGCTTTAGAGCTTCGTTTTCGGCTTTTATTTTTCCTACTCTAAAGATATCAAATAATCCCATATCGCCCTCCGGTTTTTATGATGATATTCTCAATTCAATTAATCTTTTGTGGTATCCGGTCATCCTGGATATTTGGTCAATAGTAAAATCTCTGTATTCATCCAGAAACGAATCTGGAAGTAGCAGCTCCATAGCGAAAAGATTTGCTTCCAGTTCAAATTTATCTGTATTAAACTGAGTACGTGTATCCATAAAAATAGCATTAGCTTTTTTATGCAGAAACATGTGCCCGAGTTCATGAGCAAGAACAAAACGTTGTTCAGCTTCAGATAAACGTTCATCCAGATAAATAATATTGTTACGTTGGAAATACTGGTAGAATCCGCGCACACCCTCTAATGGATAATGAACCAATATCACATTCATACCTTTAATCATTTCAAAAGGATCGCGAGTCTGGTATTTCCTGACAAGTTGTGAAACTCGTCTTTTTATGCACATAGGCATCAGTCCTTTTTATATTTCTTAGGCGTATATTTTTCTTTGTTCTTTTTCTTTGCCATTTCCATTCCAATCTGCATAGCAGCAAGGATAGAATCCACTGCTTCAGGAGAAGCAGGATCACCGTCAAACATCAGTCCTTCCTGTGAGAGCAGTTGCTCTCTGGTATGTTCAATGATTTTCTCAATGTCACGCTCATCTTTTGCATTTAATTGAGGCTTAGGAGAGTCTACATCTTTTCCTGTCATTAAATAATCAATTGTTACCCCAAAATAATCAGCTATTTTTTGTAAAGTTTTTGTAGTAGGTGTACTTCGACCAGATTTCCAATTGCTTAGGGCAGTCTGGGTTACACCAGCTTCTTTAGCGACTTTGTAAGGGGTAACACCATTTTTTTGTAGAAGCTGTTCAAATACTTCATACATAAATTGTGCTCCTTTCACAAAGATAGCATACTTACGCAAAAGTTAGTAAAAACGCTTGACTACTAACGAAAAAAGATGTATTATCTACTTACGCAAACGAAAGTAAGCGCAAAATAAAATACTTTCGATGTGGTATGCTTTCTTTTTTAAAATGTAGTGGTTTTATGATTGAAAGTATATCACAGCTCGAAAGTATTTGCAAGGGATATACTTTCGATAGGAGGTGTAAAATTGTACGAAAAATATAAATCCCTATTAGACAAAACAAACAAAACATCTTATCAAGTATCAAAAGAAACCGGAATTAGTCAAACGGCTTTTTCAAATTGGAAAACCAAAAGATCTGAACCAGGGCTAGAAAGCCTCAGGAAGTTGGCGGACTACTTCAATGTACCGATTGAATATTTTCTGGAGAAGTAACAGAAAAGGAGATGAGGAAGATAGAGAATACAGCATTACTGATAAATTTATTTGCAACGCTGTTGAATTCGATAGCAATAATTTGCCTTGCACTTAGCATGAGAAGATAACGGGAGGTAAATAAAAGATGGTTTACACAGAATCCATACGGGGATATCCGTACATGAGAAAAGAGCAGCTTACAAAAGAGTTCCAGATTAGTGCCGGAACTGTGCGGACAAGATTGTTTGAAATTGAAGATGAAATCAAAACAGGGCGTTATAACGATTATGCCATTATCCGGGATGGAAACATTGTCCTGATCAACGTTCTGGTGTTCATTGATTATCTTACTTATCGGCGCCAGCTTCTGGATCGCAATGCCAGAAAGTATGCTCCGGCATTTCATCCGGAAAAGCTGGTACAAATGATTGGCTGGAGCAACCGGGCTGTTGTGGAAGGAGAGACTGGGAATGAAGCGTAACATAATCATATCTGTCATCATAGGCACCCTTGCTACATACCTGCCGTTCTGGCAGTGGGACGGACTGCAGGTTGCAGGAGCTATAGCATTATCAATGCTTGCATGGATGCTGATACAGGGCACAGAGCCAGAAGGGCGGAGACATGTGGGATAAATTACTTACATTCGCACCATATATATTTCTTATTTTGTTTTGGATATGGATTGTGCTGAAAAATTAGTGAGTACTAATGTAGCCTAAAAGAAGAACCAATCTGGAAAGGAGGAGACCATGGTTTTAGAAAAAATGATAGATGAGTTGTATGGACTTTCGAAGAAAGCTATAGCAAGCGGAATCCATGTAAGCTTCGAAATAGGATTAGCTGGATATCCATGCCGGGTTTGGGTGGAGGAACCTCCAGAAAGCAAAATGACTACTTATGATATCTATCGCGAAGAAGTAATGATGAAAGAATCCGTTAAAAACTACGAAGTAGCCAGGGAGCATCTTACACGGTTGTTAAAAGAAAATGGATCCTGAGAGTTGGGAGCTCATCAGGATCCGGTGTCCAATGGACAAAATAGTTTATCACCCTCTTATTGTAGAGGAGAAAGAGAGAAAAATCAAGTATGAGAAATAGAATTACAATTGCAAATCCAAACGGAGTTGGCTATAGAATTCCTGGATGCAGAGCTTCTTCACTCCGCTTGGAATGGCAGCAGGAGCAGACCGTATTGTTTGGAACAGTGGCAGACCGTTTGGGCGAGTATGAAGACCTTGGCTCTGTAGAAGAATTACGTGAATTGAAGAGGGGGAGATAAGGATGAAATTAAACAGATTAGTATCGACTTCAGGAATGGATCATGAGACCTGGCTGGAGTACCGTAAGAAAGGAATCGGCGGTTCGGATGCCGGCAGTATCTGTGGATTAAATCCATATGCAACCGCGATTTCCGTTTACCAGGATAAAACCCAGGAAGAGATTACTGAAAAAGCAGATAATGAGTCCATGAGACAGGGACGCGACCTGGAGGAGTATGTAGCACGCAGGTTTATGGAGGAGACCGGAAAGAAAGTGCGCCGCGCCAATTCTATTTTTTACATGGAAGAAAATCCTTTCATGCTAGCCAATGTGGATCGGCTGATTGTAGGAGAGAACGCAGGACTGGAGTGTAAAACAGCTTCCGCCTATTCTGCAGATAAATGGAAAGATGGACATATCCCGGAATCCTATGAAATTCAGTGCCACCACTATATGGCTGTAACCGGGGCTGATGCCTGGTATATTGCCTGTGTGATCCTTGGCAGGGAGTTCGTGTGGAGAAAGATTGAGCGTGATGAGAGTGTTATCCAGATGCTGATCGAAGTAGAAAAGGATTTCTGGAATAACAATGTACTGGCTAAAAAGATGCCGGCTCCGGATGGAAGTGAAGCTGCAGATAAGATTTTATCCGAATATTTTAAAAATTCAGATCCGGATAAAGTTGTTCCCCTGATTGGCTTCGATGAAAAGCTGAAACGAAGATCAGAGATCCTGGAGCTTCAGGACAAGCTGGACCAGGAAAAGAAGCAGATTGAACAGGAAGTTAAGCTTTTTATGGAAGATGCGGAGAAGGCTGATTCCGATAAATATTCAATTACATGGAAATCCATAGTATCGAGCCGGGTAGATTCGAAAAAGCTGAAGGCAGATCATCCGGATATCTATAAGGAATATGCCAAAGAGTCATCCAGCAGAAGATTTACTGTAAAAGAGATTGCATAACAGGAGGCAGAGAGAATGGGAGTAAAAGATGCGTTAGCAGAGAAAACAGGAAATAAAGGGGAAGTAAAGCTTACCAAGTCCATGAGCATTGCGGACATGATCAAGGCCATGAAGCCGGAGATTGAGAAAGCCCTTCCTAAGGTGATCACCCCGGAACGTTTTACCAGGATGGCGTTATCCGCCTTAAATACCACCCCGAAGCTACAGGAGTGCAGCCAGATGTCTTTCCTTGGTGCGCTTATGAATGCGGCGCAGCTCGGTCTGGAACCAAACACACCGTTGGGACAAGCATATCTGATTCCATATAAGAATCATGGGAAGCTGGAATGCCAGTTCCAGATCGGATATAAGGGTCTGATCGACATGGTTTACCGCAACGACAATATCAAGACGGTTCAGGCCCAGTGTGTTTATGGGAATGATGTGTTTGAGTATGAATTGGGACTGGAACCGAAATTGGTACATAAGCCGGCAATCAAAGACCGTGGGGAACTGCTTCTTGTGTATGCACTTTGGAAGGCAAAGAACGGCGGATATGGCTTCGAAGTGATGAGTAAAGAAGATATTGACAATCATGCCAGAAGATTCAGCCAGAGCTTTTCCAGTGGATTCAGTCCATGGAAGACAAACTATGAGGAGATGGCAAAGAAAACCGTCATTAAGAAATGTTTGAAGTATGCGCCTTTGAAATCTGACTTTGTAATGCAGCTTTCCAATGATGAGAGTGTGAAGACCGAGCTCAGTGTAGATATGTCCGAGGTGGCAAACGAACAGGAGCCGATTGATGCTGATTACCAGGAAGTATCCCAGGAGGCTCCAGATGGTACAGAAACTGCAGAAGCCGTAAACAACCAGGGCACAGCAGAATAAACAGCAAGTGGTGCTTCCTATCATGGAAATGCGTCATTATATATCACAATACGTTGATACCTGGCAGTACCTGTTCATGCTGCCAGGTAGGAAAGGAGTAAGAAATGCAGCATATTGACATGGAAAAATTCGCAAATGGTGCGTTTACGGAACAGATCAACAGGGAGCTGAAGAAGGTGACGGAGAACATCCAGGATCCGAACACAGACGCAACTGCCAAGCGGAGGATCACTGTTGTGATCGAATTTAAGCCGAATGAGGCAAGGAATTTTGTTACTACGGGAGTACAGGCAAAATCCACCCTGGCACCGGCTCTTGGAGCTGTGACAGCCCTCAGCATGGGCAAAAACATCCGTACAAATGAAGTGGAGGCTGTTGAGATTGGCAGCCAGATCCCAGGCCAGATGACCATTGAGGAGGTAACGGATTCCTTTGATGAGAGGGAAAAAACACCGCGCCAGGTTGATCCTTCCACTGGGGAGATCATTGAACAGGCGGAACATTCAGACAATGTAATTGATTTAAGAGCTAGACAGGCATAAGGAGGAAGAAAGATGATCAAAGAAGCAATCAAGTACATCACAGATTTAAAAGCAGAAGCAATGGAACCGAAAGTTGTCACGATTGCAGGCAAGACCTATTGTGATAAGGACCTGAGCAGATATGACGATGAACCTATGGCGGAGCCAATTGAGGCGTCCAACTTAAGCAGCATGATTGATTATATCTTGAGCTGCACCAAGGAACTCAGAGAGTCCATGATCATTCATGTGATAAGTCCGACAAAAGTAGAACTGTATTCCGGTCTGAATGCAGAGAGAAAAAGAGAGCGCCTGTTTGTGTGCAGGGCTGAGACTCCACGCTTCCGCTATGATGAGTGGTACGATCAGGAGCGTTTTCTCATTGAAATGCAGGCAAACTTTGAAGAGAACACTGATCTGGAAGCTATCCTGAAAGTATCTGGAAATGTTGAGGCAAAAACAACAGCCAATTATGGTGATGACGGCGTTACCCAGAAGACAACCATTAAGCAGGGGATTGCATCAAAAGCAGATGTTCTGGTTCCGAATCCGGTTACCCTTATCCCATACAGGACCTTCCTGGAAGTGAAGCAGCCGGAAAGTGAGTTTGTTTTCCGTATCAAGGACGCTGGTGGTGCTCCGGTATTCAAGATCGTAGAAGCCGAAGGTGGTCTCTGGAAGAATGTTGCAATGAAAGAAATTCGAGATTATTTTGTGCGCAACCTTGAGAGCGAGGAAGATCTTTACAAGCGTTTAACTATTATCGCGTGATAGAACGCTTCCCTGGTCTTAAACAGGCTGGGGAAGTGGAAAGGATGACTTATATTTATGACAGCAATTTGTTTCACAGTGCCTGGCAAGCCTCAGGGAAAAGCCAGGGCGCGTACTTACTATAATGCCAAGAAAAAGGCTATGAGCAGCACAACACCGGATAAAACGGTCCTGTATGAGAATTTTATTGCTACCCGTTATATGGAGGCTGCTGGGGAACAGAGATTCTCAGATGGAGCCTATATCAAAGCGAGGATCCAGGCTTTTTATGAGATTCCCAAGAGCAGTTCAAAGGTGAAAAAGACAGCCATGCTCAGCGGGGAGCTACTTCCTACAAAGAAGCCCGATATTGACAACATCGTAAAAGCTGTTCTGGATGCCCTTAATGAGGTGGCATACCGGGATGATACACAGGTCGTGGAGCTGCAGGTAAGAAAGCAGTACAGCGAAAGACCAAGACTGGAGATCTGTCTGGAAGAACTGGAGGCTTAATCATATATGGCAAGGCGGAAACAGGAAGGAAATCGCTTTTTTCGCCTGGATGTGGATTTCTTCTCAGACAAGAAGGTAAAGATCCTGAAAGCGCGTTATGGGGCTGACGGGGTTACCTTATATCTGTATATCCTATGTGAGATATACAAAGCTGGATATTATTTAAAGATTGATGAGGATTTTGAGTTCATTGTCTCAGATGATCTGAGCATGGACAGCAATAAGGTGAAGCAGGTCTTGAACTTCTTATTGGAACGGTCACTGTTTGATAACACACTTTTTCAGTCGGACAAGGTCTTGACCTCTGCCGGAATACAGCGGAGATATCAGGCAATGGTAAAAGCCAGGGCACTGAAAAATCCGATCACAGTAGAGGGTTTCTGGCTCCTTTCGGAAGAAGAAACGGAGACCTTTATTAAAGTGAACCCTTCTTTAAATAATTCCGAGAATAATCCCGATAATTCCAGGAAAAATGAAGATAATTCCGAGAAAAATGATACAAAAGGAAAGGAAAAGAAAGGAGAGTATATATATACGGCTCCGCCGGGTACATACTTTGAAGATTCTTCTCTGAATGATGCCTTCCTGTTATTCCTGAAGGTAAGACAGAACAATGGAGACAGTCTGACGAAAGAACAGGTACAGCTTCTGCGGGAAGAACTTCTGTCCATGTCTGACAAACCAGAGGAGCTGACTGCCATTGTAAAGAAATCTGCTATGAACGGATGGAAGAGCTTCTACCCTCTGAAAAAAGCAAGAACCAGGAAGACAGAAGCAAAGGGCAGTAAGAACCGATTCAATAACTTTCCACAGAGGGAATATGACTTTGAGGAATATGAAAAACAGCTGTTAAAGAAAAGCCAGGAGGGACAGAACAGAGTTAATGAATGATTTACAGATATTAGAAAAGCCTGGCTCACAAATGTACTGTAGGGATTGTTATTGCAAGACCTGCTTGCGCTGGTGGTCTGACAGATGTGTGTATGGAAAATGCTGGGACGATTTTAGAGCAAAAGAAAACCCGTACAATAAAATATTCCCGGATAAACCGCCGCGTACTGGCTGGAGTAACTGGAATAAACCAGGAGAGCAGGAGCATTGGTGTAGGGGAGGTGCTTTTCATCCAGAGCGCAAGTGTGAGCACTATGTTGAATATACTGGCTGCACTATAGAAGATTGTATAGCTGCTCCTATACAGCTATTCCAAGATGGATTTTTGATTTGTACCCTAAAAGATTCTATTGGATGCGAAGCATGTATTGCCCGAGAGGAAGGAAAGAAGATTAATGATTACGCTTGTGAATTTATGACGGACACAGGATGTGAGCGGATGTTTACCGCGAAAAGCCTGATCCTACAGTCAATAATGGAAGGTAACGATATGGAGCCTTGCAGAGAGCAATGCTGCATGGGATGTAAAGCAATATGCGGATTCCGCTGCGGACAAGCGACATAAAGTAAACGAAAGGAGCCAGCCTCCGGCCGGGGCAATGGTATACCGGGCTTCTTGGAAAGAAAATGATTCATGGAGAATTAATTGTGGACAATTTTGCCGGTGGCGGCGGTGCATCTACAGGTATTGAGCTGGCAACGGGATATAGCGTTGACATAGCAATCAACCATGATCCTGAAGCTATTCGGATGCATAAAACCAACCATCCTAACACGAAACATTACTGCGAGGATGTATGGCAAGTGGATCCCGTAGAAGCCTGCAATGGACATCCGGTAGGACTTGCATGGTTCTCACCAGATTGCAAGCATTTCAGTAAAGCCAAAGGTGGAAAACCAAAGGACAAATTCATCCGCGGGCTTGCCTGGGTAGCATGCCGCTGGGCGGGGCTTGTAAGACCCAGGGTAATAATGTTAGAGAACGTAGAAGAATTTAAAACCTGGGGACCACTTAACAGGAGAAAACATCCGATCAAGTCCAAGCAGGGAAAGACATTTGAGAAATTTGTGCAGCAGCTTACAGACCTTGGCTATGAGGTGCAATTTCAAGAGCTGATAGCAGCAGATTATGGTGCGCCGACCATGCGAAAGAGATTCTTTCTGATTGCACGGTGTGATGGCAAGCCGATTGTGTGGCCAGAGCCGACACATGGGGCAGCGGACAGCGAACAGGTGAAGAATGGCAGCCTAAAACCTTATGTTGGTGCATATACCCAGATAGACTTCAGCAGGCCGTGTCCTTCAATTTTTGATACATCCGAAGAAATCAAAGAGAAATACGGTATTCGGGCAGTGCGTCCACTGGCACCTAAGACAATGGCGAGGATTGCGAGAGGACTGAAAAAGTTTGTGCTTGAGAATCCAGAGCCGTTTATCATTCAGTGTAATCATGGTGGAGAGAGAAGGCCTAATGACATCAGAGAGCCAATGCCGACCATAACAGGGAAGCATGGATATGGAATTGTGGAGCCGTATATGGTTCAAATTGGACAGACAGGTTTTGCAGCAGACAGAAGCAAAGATGTACGGGATCCGCTGACTACTATTGTAAGTAAAAATGAGCATTGCCTTATAAGCCCTCTACTTATACAGTACCATTCTGAAACGTTAAAGGACGAAGTCCGAGGGCAGACCATTGCAGATCCGGTAATGACGGTTGACAGCTCAAACAGATACGGACTGGTAACCTCGTTTCTGAGCAAATTCTATAAATCCGGTACAGGACAAGATGTTCGTGAACCGCTGCACACTATAACAACATCAGCTGGACATTTTGGAGAAGCGAGAGCTTTTTTGATTAAATATTACGGCTCAGGCACAGGCCAAGACATAAAGGAACCACTTGACACAGTTACGGCGCAGGATAGATTTGGGCTTGTGGAAATAGACGGAACTGAATACCAAATTGCGGATATTGGCCTGAGAATGTTAGAACCAAGTGAACTTTACGGCTGTCAAGGATTTCCGGAAGATTACATTATAGACCACGATTACACGGGTAAGACATATCCGAGAAGTGAACAAGTCAGAAGGTGCGGGAATGCAGTATGTCCTCCGATACCGGCGGCCTTGGTAAAAAGCAATCTACCAGAACTTTGTGTAGCCACCCGAAATCCTATCTGCAGAAATGACCGCATGAAGGAAGAAACCACAGGACAATTAAGATTTGCGTAGGAAGGAGAGATGCTTAAGATGGATATGCCAAAATACAAAACCTGTAAACACAGTACCGGCAGAGTAGGGAAACTGATCGTATACGTCCACCTGACCTGTCCGAGGCTGTCAATGATAAAGGGCACCTTATGCAGCAGTAAGATCCGCTGCAGGGAGTGCCGGAGCTGGGAGGAGAGAAGATGATAGACATAATCGTTGCAATGGGAATTAGTATACTGATCGGAGCCTTTGGCGTGATCGCCTGGGCTAAGTGCCGCAAACAAGGATAGAGGTGAAAAGGATGATAGAGATAATTGATACCAAGCAGGAAAAAGCTATTAAGCGTTTAGAATCCATTAACTGGATTCCAATAGAGGAGAGATTACCAGACCCGGACAAACACATTCTGGTATCGTTTTTTAACTTTTCACTACCAATGATTGGAAGATATACAGTTGACGATGATGACGGCGGAACATTCAGAGTTGGTGACGAAGACGAGAGTTTTGTTGAACATGATTTGTATGTCAATGCCTGGATGCCACTTCCGAAACCGTATAAGGAAGATTAAGGAATTTGTAACAAATGAAAGGGAAGAAAAATGAAAGAGGGTAATTTGGTATTTGATATTAATGG
>ERZ780144.311-NODE-311-length-71155-cov-18.240942_pt1 | contig 71155 bp, 50 predicted proteins | sample MGYA00511380_ERZ780144 | MGnify/ENA primary metagenome ERZ780144 (study PRJEB29588, sample SAMEA1965858) | human gut metagenome | biome: human gut; feature: human-associated habitat; material: faeces | place: Denmark | collected 2008/2010 ... | reverse complement strand
TACGCGCAAAAATCCATTCCAAATCGGCTGTGCCGATAGGATTTTTGCCTTCCGGTCTAAGTTTTCTTACGGTCAGCGCAGTAAATGCGCAGACCTACTGAGCAGTTACCAATCTTCTACCTGCTGTTCGAAATCCGCCTCGATTTTTCCGTCTTTGATGCGGATGACCCGCCTTGCCTGCGCCGCGATATCGTTATCATGGGTGATCAAAATCACGGTTCGTCCCTCGCGGTGGAGTTGTTTTAAAATGCTCATGATTTCTTTGGTGGAACCCGAATCCAGATTACCGGTGGGTTCGTCCGCCAGGATCACCGGCGGCGCCTGTGCAATTGCCCGCGCAATCGCAACCCTCTGCTGCTGTCCGCCGGACATCTCCGATGGCTTATGAGACATACGCTGTCCCAGTCCGACCTTTTGAAGCGCCGCTTTCGCCAGCTCCCGGCGTTCTTTCTTGCCGACGCCGCGGTAAATGAGCGGCAGCTCTACATTTTCCAGCGCCGTCAGATTCGCAATCAGGTTAAAGCCCTGAAAAATAAAACCAATCTCCCGGTTTCTGACGTCCGACAGTTCATCGTCACTCATGCGCGACACATCTTTTCCATGTAAAAAATAGGAGCCGCTGGTCGGCACATCGAGGCAGCCGAGCATGTTCATCAACGTCGATTTGCCCGAGCCGGAATGACCGATAATCGCCACAAATTCCTTTTCCTGAATGGATACCGACACATGATCCAGCGCCCGGACTTCGTTCTCACCGGGGTTATAGATCTTGCAGATATCCTTAACTTCCACAAGTGCAGCCATTGATTTGCCCTTTCTGTATTATTTATATAATACAATAATACGGTTGTGCTTTTCTGTCAACCCACAGGTTTTACACATTGTAGTTCATTGTACCTGAATACCTTTGAAAAATCCCCCGTCTTTCATAAAATCTTTCTTAAATTTTTCCAAAGAAATCAGAACCCGGAGGGCAGGGTCCACTTTTTTAAAAAACAAAACCGCAGAGGGTTTCGCCTCTGCGGTGCGTGGTGGGAATTTGTGTGGATTACGACAGCTGCCTTGCAGCCATGTAATCGATTTTTTTATTCATAACGATAGAATGTTCGCGGAGCGTGCATTCTATTGTTTATGCGCTGCCTTTAAGATCGGGCTGAGCTTTTTGTAAACTAAAATAGTGATCAGCGATACCAGACCGCCTTTTAAGAGGTTTAACGGTACAACACACATCAGCACCAGTCCGCTGATGCTGTGGATCGCCGGGTTAATCGCCGTTCCCATTCCGATGATCGCATCCAGCGGGATTCCGTACAGCTCAGAAAATTTCGGAAGCAGATAAATGGCATTGAAGCAGGAGCCAAACGCCGTCATGATCAGTGTACCTACAACGGTGCCGAGAATCGCCTGTTTTCTCGATTTTTTGAACAGGTAGATCACGGACGCAGGCAGCACCAGCATGCAGCTGATCGAGAAGTTTGCCAGCTCTCCGACGAACGCTGTGGAAGAGGGCTTTAATACAAGCTTGATCAGAATTTTACAAAACTCGATCATGACACCCGCCACCGGTCCGTATGCAAATGCACCGATCAGCGCCGGCAGCTCGGAAAAGTCCAGTCCGTAGAAGGACGGTGCGAAGGGAACCGGAAACTCCAGTACCATCAGGATCGCTGCAATTGCGGAAAATACGCCGATCACGACGATTTTTCTGGTTGCAAGGACACGCTCTGTGTCGTTATTTTTTTTCTTGACTGCTTTTTCAATGACATAGGCGATCAGAAACATCACCACGATCAGTGCAAGAAACTCCAATACAAATACTACGTTTTCAGATACGGTTTGCCATAAAGAACTCATTTTTAAGTCTCCTTTCGATTTGCAGGAAAGTTCTTTGCACAGCGATATGCCTGTCAGGGATCCTGCCAAAGGGCTTTTTTCACAGGATATCCCCTTCCTTTGGGACACAAAAAACCCGGAAGAGAAATCTTCCGGGTCTGTGCGCTGTTTGCTTTGGGTTTCTTCTGCGTCGGCAAAAACGCATCAGAAAAAGCAATCGTCTTCTTCCATCCAGACTGTACTGTCGGCTTCGGAGTTTCCGTCTGCTCCCATTGCAGAAGGATCACCGAATCATGCCCCGCTGACTTATACAGCGAAAGGCTCGTGGGCTATACCACCGGTTGGGACTTGCACCCGACCCTGAAGAACTTTACCTTTATTAACGTGTTGAGTATATGACGTTTTTGATAAAAAATCAAGAGAAAATTTTGTTTTTTCTTATTTCTGATCCAGACGCATCGTCAGGCCGATCCGTTTTTTGACCGGATCAACGTCCAGTACCTTTACATCCACGATATCCCCAACGCTGACTGCTTCCAGCGGATGCTTGATAAAACGGTCCGTGATTTGGGAAATGTGCACCAGTCCGTCCTGATGGACGCCGATATCCACGAATACACCAAAGTCGATGACGTTACGGACGGTTCCCTTTAACACCATGCCGGGCTTTAGGTCCTTCATATCCAGCACGTCGCTGCGCAGGATCGGGCGGGGCATATCCTCACGGGGGTCACGGGCAGGCTTTTCCAGCTCCCTTACAATATCTGTCAGCGTGATCTCGCCAATACCAAGCTCTTCCGCCAGCTTTTTCTTGTCCGGAATGCGGCGTTCCAGTGCAGAAACGGCTGCTGCCTTCTGGCTGCCGGATGTGCTGCTGCCTGCAGCAGCTCCTGTCGACGCATTTGCAGCGTTCATGTCTGCATCCAAAGTCATTCCCTGCATGGCTGCTGCCAGTGCGCGTCCCATCGCCGTATCCGTATTGCGGATGTTGAAGCCGTTTTGTCTGCGGTCCTTGCGGTTTGCTTTGTTTTTGGCGGACACATTCTGGCGTGCAGCGTCGCCTGAAGTATTTTTGCTGTCAGCGCCCGATGTGTTCTGCGCAGCGCGTCCCTTTTTGGCTTCCGCCTGCAGCATGCGCACATCTTCCATGGAAAGCTCCAGTTTCTTTAACAATTCCATCGTCGCAGGATAGGACTCGGGATGTACGCTCGTCGCATCCAGCGGATTTTCTCCGTCCGCTATCCGCAAAAAGCCTGCGCACTGCTCAAATGCTTTGGACCCCAGCTTCGGAACCTTTAACAGCTGCTTCCGGTTTGTAAAGCGTCCGTTTGCTTCCCGGTATTCTACGATATTTTTTGCAACCGTCTTGGAAATACCGGAAATGTACTCCAAAAGCGGAGCAGATGCGGTATTTAAGTCCACGCCTACCCGGTTTACACAGTCCTCTACCACACCGCCCAGGGCTTCCCCAAGCTTTTTCTGGTTCATATCATGCTGATACTGTCCGACACCGATGGATTTGGGATCGATCTTTACCAGCTCGGAAAGTGGATCCTGCAGACGGCGTGCGATCGAAGCCGCACTTCTTTGTCCCACATCAAACTGCGGGAACTCTTCCGTTGCCAGCTTGCTGGCAGAATAAACAGATGCGCCCGCTTCGTTGACGATCACATACTGAACCGGCTTTTTCAGCTCTTTGATCAAATCGACGATCACCTGCTCGGACTCGCGGCTCGCAGTGCCGTTTCCCACAGAGATCAGCGAAATATCGTACTTGTCGATCAGCTTCTTTAATTCCTTTTTGGCTTCTTCTACTTTGTTCTGAGGTGCAGTCGGATAAATGACCTTCGTATCCAGTACCTTTCCGGTCGCATCCACAACAGCAAGCTTACAGCCGGTACGAAACGCCGGATCCCAGCCGAGCACTACATGTCCGGCGATTGGAGGCTGCATCAAAAGCTGTTCCAGATTCTTGCCAAAGACGCTGATTGCACCCTCTTCGGCTTTTTCTGTCAGCTCATTGCGGATATCGCGCTCGATTGCCGGGGCGATCAGACGGTCATAGCTGTCCTCAATCACGGCGCGCAGTACCGCCTCCGTCACCGGATTTTCTTCGGTAATTACTTTTTTTGCAAGGTACTGTAAAATACGGTCACGGGGTGCTTCCACCTTAACAGTCAGGAATTTCTCCGCCTCGCCGCGGTTCAATGCCAGCACACGGTGTCCCGCTGCCTTTTTGAGCGGCTCCTCGTACTGATAGTACATCTCATAAACACTCTGCGCCTTTTCATCCCGCGCGGTGCTGGTGAGCTTGCCCTCGTCCATCGTGATTTTCCGGATGTACATTCGGTAATCCGCTTCATCGGATATTCCTTCCGCAAGGATATCCTGTGCGCCCTGCAGCGCTTCCTTTGTATCCGCTGCGCCTTTTTCAGGATTCACATAAGCAGCTGCCGCTTCTTCCAGAGAACCGGAAAATTTCTGTTCCCGGATCAGATCGGCAAGTCCGTCCAGCCCCTTTTCCTTTGCAACACTCGCTCTCGTCTTTCTCTTCGGACGGTAAGGGCGGTATAAATCCTCTACGACAACCAGCGTTTCTGCCGCCTGAATTTTATTTTTCAGATCGTCCGTCAGCTTGCCCTGCTCTTCGATGCTCGCCATAACGGAGGTCTTTTTCTCCTCCAGATTGCGCAGATAGTTCAGACGCTCGTACAGATTTCTCAGTACCTCGTCATTTAAAGAACCGGTTGCTTCCTTTCGGTATCTGGAAATAAAGGGAATCGTATTGCCCTCGTCGATCAGCTTGACCGCTGCTTCTACCTGCCAGCGCTCTACCTGAAGTTCCTCTCTGAGCTTATTTAAAATGTCCATGTCAATTTCCTTTCTGTCTGTTTGCTTCCTGCCTGCACTGCAGCGCGTCCTGGTCGATCAGCAGCGGTATATTTTACCAATCTGCGGCGCATCCGGCGCGCACATTCCAGTCCGAAACCATATTTGACAGCATACCAGAAGTCCCGTTTTTTGTAAAGCTTTCGCCCGGTCAGCACGCAGTCCTCATTCTCCGGATTTCATGAGCTGGTTTTCCCACGATTCATAGCCCTTTTGTCCCCTGCGGTCGGGAAAGCTGTAGTTTTTGGAAAGCCACTTTCCAAGATACGCCGTGTACTTTGCGCTGCCCGCCTCGTTTAAGTGCGCGTGGTCTGCATAATCCGTTGAAAAATCCAGCCCCATCTCCCGATAACGGGCAGGCGTATTAGTGTTCCAAAACAGCAGTCCATCTTTTTCTGCCAGCTGCCCAATGGAATTGTAAACCTCCTGATCCCTTTCCTCCAACAGATACGGTCCGGAAATCAGCGCAAGTGTAATGCCTTCTTTTTTTGTCAGCTCTACGATTTTTTCAAAATATTCCTTTGATTTTTCGGTCATTTCCTGCGATGTCGTCACATGGCTCATATCCGGCTCCGTCAGCTCTGCGTGGCGGTTTAGCGGCGTGTAGCCTTTCCAACGCTCCTGCGTTTTCCGATTCCAGACGAAATTCTGAAAATCCTCTGCCGTCAGCTGGTCATATCTGGAATGATATTCCGTAAATCCCAGAAAAAAGTGACTTTGCTCCTCCTGCACGCTTGTATACACTGCTTCCAGCTTATTCAGGGATATCCGCATCCCGTCAAGGTTTTCATCTGCCCATCCCGGCTGGAAATCATCATAAAAACGACTCGGACAGAACATATCCAGCACCACCAGCTTCGGCTTCTGAGTCTTCAACGCTTCTTTCAGATTATAATAGCTGTTCCAGAGCGGCTGCTCCGCGCCGGTCATCAGGTACGCTGCCATGCCGTATTCGTCCCAGAGCAGCTGCGTATTCACGTTGCAGTGAACGTGGCTGCTGCCCAGAAAAAGTACGTCGATTTTATTTTTCGGCTGCACATACAGATACCGCGTCTGATCGATTCCATGCGGCGATTTGACACACAGAATCCGATTTAAATTGCTCAGTAAAAGGAGCACCAGACACAGAAAAGTGCCCCCTCGAATCCACTTTTTTCTCATTTTATTCTCCATTCCGCAGGCGCTTGCGCCGAAGGAATCGCGAGGCGAACATCCAGTTCGGCTCTGCGATCCCAGCTACTTTGTGACGCCTGCGGCACAAATAGCAGTGTGAAAAATAAGCGATCACGCTTATTTTTCATATTAATCTCCCCACACGCCTTAAAATTCCACATAAATAAATCCGGACGGGTCAAAGCCCTTTCCATATTGCCCGACCACGAACACTGCGCCGATCAAAAACAGACAGATCGCCCAGCGCACCGGAAGCGGCATCCTATAAATCCAGACTGCCGGCTCCTGTTTCTTTTTTTCAGAAATCAAATCGATTCCAAGCAGCACTGCAATCCCAGCGACTGCAATGAAAAACTGCGTTTTTTCCAATCCCATCGTGAACAAAAACTGTCTCCAGTACAGAAATCCGTTCCACCTGGTAAACATATTTTTCAGACAGATCACTGCCATCGATACCGATTCGCTGCGGAAAAAGATCCAAAAACACATCACCGTAAAAAAGGTCAGCAGAACCGAAAGCATATGCCGCAGCTTTTCCAGGCCAATTTTTGCTTCCCCGAATACCGCTTGCTTCGCCTTTTTGTAAAAATCCTGCACGACCTGTCCGGCACCATGCAGCAGTCCCCATGCCAAAAACTGAGGCGCGCCGCCATGCCACAGACCGCTGATGAGAAAAACAAGCAGTATATTGCGCTGTCTGACTGCAAGTCCCTTTCTGCCGCCGCCCAGCGGAATATAAATATAATCCCGCAGCCAGCTGCTCAAAGAAATGTGCCATCTGCGCCAGAAATCCGTCAGGTTTCTGGCAAAATAGGGCTGCTTAAAGTTCTGGACCAGTTCAAAGCCAAATAGTCTGCCGACACCGACCGCGATCATCGAATAGCTCGCAAAATCACAGTAAATCTGAACCGCATAAAAGAGCGCTGCCATCAGCATCGTAAAGCTGTTGGCATCCTGATACATGCTGTAAACCTGATTCACGAGAATTTCCGCCCGCTGCGCGACGATCAGCTTCATCCCATAGCCGAGCAGCATCGCAATCAGCCCCTGCATGACCCGGTCGTAATTTAGAAGCTCACGCCGCTTTTTTTTCGTAATTTCTCTAAGCTGTCCCAGAAAATGGTCTCCACGCTCGATCGGTCCGCTCATAATGTTCGGAAAAAAGGAGAGAAATGCCGCAAAGCGCCAGAAGCTTTTTTCCGCAGGATATTTTCCCCTCGAAACGTCTATCAGATAGCCGATCGCTTCCAGCGTATAAAACGAAATTCCGATGGGTGCGACGAGTCCGAACTTCGCTGCAACATCCAGATGAACGATTTGCAGACCTCTTCCGTATGTTTTGTTGATGATTTCATTCCAGACCGGCAGATATTTAAACACTGCCAAAAGAATCAGCTGAAAAGAAAGGCACGCTCCGATCAGCAAACGGCGCTTCGTCCTATCTGCGCCTTTTTCCACTAAAAGGGCACAGCCCCACGTCAGACACACAGAACTTAGCAGCCAGATGCCCGCAAACGGATCTGCCCACTCGAAAAAGAGGATATTGAAAATCAGTAAAACTGCCAGCCGTCCCTTTTTCGGCACGGCATAAAATCCTCCTACTGCTGCCGCCAGAAAAGCGGCAAATGTAAATGATTGAAACGACAAGACTTTTCTCCCGGATATCGGGAAACCCCATTCCCGTATTTGTCCGTCGACCCCTCGGGCAAAGCCGGGTCGTTACGACAGTGCGGAATGGATGCAGGGCAGCTGGCTCAGCACCGCGTGGTTCGATCCATCTAACGAACTGCAGCTCCGTTTTGCGTAACGACTGGCTGTAAATCCGGTTTCTGAAAACTCCATTGCCCTGTTTTCTCCGAAACCGTTTTCTCATTTCCTGTTGAGAGTATTATATCCATTTTTTTCAGAAAGCGTCAATCGTTTCGTCCAAATCCTAAGAAAGACTTAAACTTTTGAGGGAAGCTACAAGCAGCGTTCTTTAACGGTACACGATTTCCCTCTGGATCAGGAAGCTGATAAAGAACAGGAATACGTCCACCAGGATCTTAACTGCCACCTCCGAGCCACCCAGAACGCCATACAGCAGGCTGACCAGTCCGGCGCTTGCCAACATCTGCACGACTGCGAGCACAAAATAGTGCACCGCCGATTTCCACACTGCGCCGCTGCTTTTAAACACGACCCTGTAATTCAGGAAAAAGTTGTAGCCCGCCGACACCACGCGCGCAAGCACGGTCGAAACCACAATATAGCTGACAGCCTCCGGCATTCTTTCTTTCGTCAGGCTGCAAAACAGCGCAAACAGCACCAGATCGATGATGCACGATGACAGGGAAGAAAACAAAAATTTTGCAAATACCAGATAAATCCGAGCTGAATCCAGCAGCGGGTTGAAATGGCTGCCTTTGTTATCATTTAAGTAAACCGTTTCAATTGGCACTTCGCGGATGCCGACCTTTTGCTCTCCTGCCTCCAGAAGCATGTAGGTTTCAAACTCGAACCGCTCGCCCTTGACGTTCATCAGATGGCGCATAAACGCAGCCGGAATGCCGCGCAGCCCGGTCTGGGTATCCGATACCGCCACGCCGCAAAGGTATTTGAGCACCTGACGTGTGATTTTGTTGCCCCATTCCGATTTTGCCGGGACGTTGTCCTGATCGAAATTCCGGCAGCCTAAAATCAGCTTTTCCGGCTCTTTTTCCATCGCTTCCATACATTTCTGAATGCAGGCGGGCGTATGTTGTCCGTCCGAATCCGCGGTAATCGCTCCGATCGCCTCCGGGTATCTGTTTAAAACTTCATTAAAAGCAGTTTTTAATGCGCGCCCTTTCCCCAGGTTCACCGCATGGGTCAAAACAACCGCGCCGAGCTGTTTTGCCTGTTCAAACAGGTTCCGATACTCGTTTCCGCTTCCGTCATCCACCACGACGATTCGCTCGATTCCCGCTTCCTGCAGCGTCTGCAGCAGGCGGATCATTTTTTCATCCGGTTCATAAGCCGGTATAATGACCGGTATCCGTTTTTCCATTGTGTTCTCCATTCCAATGTTTTCCTTGCGTTATTTCTGTGTACCCTTACTCTGATGTTATCCAACGCCGTTTGATTCCTTTTATGGCTGTCCCTGTCGGCTTTCTTCCGCTCTTTCCAGTGTCAATGTCCCATCGTTCATTTGAATTCGATACAACGTTTTCCACGCAAATTCCTCTGTATACGGCGCAAACAGCTCTTTTAACGCTTCATCCGTTTCATCTGCATATAAGTAGCCCGCATGGGAAGCCTGCACCAGCTCCCACACCTGTCCGGACGTGGTGTCTTCCCCGATTCCGCCAAACAGCACTGACACCGGAGATGCCTCAAATGAAATGTAGGTATTTCTGACCCACTGCGCCGCATCCTGCGCATTTTTCAGATACAGCACCCGCATCCCGCTGCCCACGTCCTGTTTGGACATTTTTTCCAGAAATTCTTCCGACGCTTCCGTGATCATGTTCGACCGTGCCTGCAAATCATCATCTAAGCACTGCCTGTAACCGATCATCCCGTCGTAAACAGCGCCCCAGTTTGCGCACAACAATACAGCTGCAGCCAGCGCTGCATAGAGCGAAATTTTTCCCCACAGCCTCGGACTGCGTTCCAGAAAAATCCCGAACAGCAGATACAACGTTCCAACTGTAAACGGTGCACTGTAGCGTTCGATCGACGCAATCATCCCGGTTGCTTCCAGATACTGGGTTTCCGTCGCAAAAATCGTCAGATGGCTCACAAGATTGATGCCGTAAAAAACAATTCCCGTCAGCAGCACATACACAAACAGGAAATTCCGCTCCGTTTTGGTCAGAAGCTTCCTGCGGTACAGCCATGCGATTCCGATCAGAAAAATCACAAACAGGGCAAGCGCCGATACACCGATCCAGGAAAATCCATCCCGATGCAGCGCCCGTGCTGCAAATGCTTCTGCATACGCATGCAACAGCTTCTGTACCGTTCCTTCAAGCAGGATCGGCAGGTTGCCCGACGCCATCGAAACCGCCGCCCCGGTCAGTTTTGCCACCCGCTTCATGAGCAGACAAAACAGCATCCAACTTCCTCCGCTGACGGCTGGAAGTGCTGTGATGCAAAGCAGCTGCCGTATTTCTTTCTTTTTGTCCGCTGCGCCATGCAGCCGCCAAAACCAGACAAAGACGAGGGCGAACGCCGCCCACAAAAATCCAACGGACTTTACGAGCACCAGAACGCCGAGATACAGGGCGGTCCGCAGGTTGGAGAAGGTGCGGGAACGGGAAGCTGCATCAGCAATGTCTGCGGTAGCAGTGTCTGCACCAGGCGCAGCCCGATCTTCCAGACAGCTCATCAGTATCACACCGTAGATCACCGCCATCACCAGGTCGGCGCACATTCCTCCGAGGTAAAACGTCTCTGTCATACTCGGAAACGCTGCCAGGCAGACCACAAGCACAACGGTCCAGAAAAGCTGCTTCACCGTCCGTCTGTCAGTCTGCAGCGCTTCGTCCAGCCTGCTAAGCAGCGGAGTCAGAAAAACAAACACGCCGAAATAGTATCCGGCAAACATCAGCCCCTCAGAAAAGCCGTCCGGCTTTAAATGAACAAACCACCATTTGAGCAGCTGGATTCCCGGCGGGTAATCGCCAAACTCCGAAGCTGCATTCGTATATTTCGCTGCAAAGCCATCCAGCGCATACAATGCCTTGACGTCCGTTGCCCAGAAATTCAAGTCATCCCACCACGTTGCAATTTTATTTCCGGTCAGAAGCACTGCACCGGTCAGCAACACCATGGCAGCAATCGCAGACGGCGCAAAGAACAGCTCCCGCAGCTGTGCAAACAGCTTTTTCTTCTTTTCTCCGGATAAAAACAGAACTCTCAAAACTGCTCCCACCACAATCGCTGTGCTAAAATAATCGATCCAGGACAGCCGCCGGAAAAATGCGAGCACATATAATATTAAAATCAGAATACAGGTTGCCAACGGCAGGACAGCCGTCAGCTGCTTTTCAAATCTGAGCGCCAGCAGGCAGGCGATCATTAAAAAAGCAGCGAGCAAAACAACAGCCATGTTCTTTCTCCTTCTTCTTTCGTGTCTGTTACATCTTAGCATAATACAGGATGGCGGGCAACTGCAGAAGTGCTGCGCAGTGCGCCTTACGGCATAACGTACATCGCTGTAAAGCGCACCGCAAAATCGGGCGGAAGCTTTCGCTCCCGCCCGATTTTGGTTTGCTGATTCAAATTTGTCAATGGCTCTGTCCAGATTTATACTTCCGGCTCAATCAGCCCGTAGGTATTGCCTTTTCTTCTGTAAACAACATTTACCTGATCCGTCTCTGCATTGCAGAATACATAAAAGCTGTGTCCTAAAAGCTCCATCTGTACGCAGGCATCCTCCGGATACATCGGTTTGATATCGAACTTCTTGGTTCTGACGATTTTAACCTCTTCCTCCTCTTCTTCATCCCCTTCCAGGTAATCAGGCTGGAAGCTTGCAGCCGCCTGCTGCTGTGCGATCAGCTTCGTCTTGTATCTTCTGAGCTGTCTCTCGATAATTTCCTCTACCAGATCGATCGATACATACATATCGCTGCTGGTCTGCTCCGACCGGATAATGTTTCCTTTCATCGGGATGGTCACTTCAATTTTCTGTCTGTCCTTTTCCACACTTAATGTTACATAGATTTCCGTATCCGCTGTAAAATACCGCTCCAGCTTACCGAGCTTTGCTTCTACTGCACTGCGCAGACCGGGTGTAACGTCAATGTTTTTTCCGCTGATAATCATCTTCATAAAATCATCATCCCTTCTGGTCCATAATTAGGATATTGCAAGAGCTTTCTTTCTCTATCCTTATTCAGATTATACCATAAGTCCTCGTCCCAGGCAATATTTTCTGAGCATTTTAAACAATTGTCTTTTTTTTCTGACAATTATATTTCTTTTCAGACTGCCTCCAAAAACTGGATTGCTGTGATAACTTCACAAAACAACTGTTTGTTTTGGACATTCCGTATTCCACAGGATTCGGTTTTTTCGTCTGTGGATAATGTGGATAAAATAGTGTATAACTTAATTTCCCGCATTTTTCACCTTTTTTCGATGTGGATAACTATGTGAGTTTTCATTTTTGTTATTTCGCACATTTTTGTTTCTTCTTGTGCATTTTAACAAATCCGGCTCCTGAAATTCCATTGCTGCTTTTTATCAATATCAGACAATTTCCGTGTTTTGAAACAATGGGCAGATTTTCGCTTTCTCCCTGTGAAAAAGAATGTGCCTTGGCACATTCTCGCGCCGAGGCGCGGTTGCTTCAGCAACCATCTACCACTGCGCCGAGTGCGCATCCTCGCGGAGCGTTTATTATCGTATGGAAACGAAGTTTCCAATACGATGAGAAAACCGCTGTACATTCCTGCACAGCGGTTTATCTGTTTCTTATTTTATTTTGCGTATTTACTGCAGCCGTCTTAGAAAATACGTCTGATCGCCACAGGTGTTCTGTAGCTTGCGTTCGAAATCTTGATACCGGTTGCTTCCGTGCTGGCATGGACGATCTGTCCGCCACCGATATAAATCGCAACATGTCCGGAATAGCAAACCAAATCACCGGGCTGCGCGTTTGCCAGACTTCCTACGTTATAACCGACATAACGGTCGGAAGTGGAGGAATGCGGCAAGGATACGCCGAAATTCTTATAAACGCTCATAACAAAACCGGAGCAGTCCGCACCGTTTGTCAGACTTGTCCCACCGTATACATAGGGATTACCGACAAACTGTACCGCATAGTTTGCAACGGACTGTCCCAAGCCGGAACCAGAAGATGAAACAGTCGCCTGCTGAGAAGCAGTGGATTCGGAAGAAGTACTCTTATCCGTTATCTCGGCATTCTTCTCTTCCTTTGCTTTTTCCTTCGCTTTCATGCGCTCTTCCGCTGCCTGCGCGGCTTTCTTTGCGTCTTCTCTTGCCTTTTCTTCTTCGGCGATTCGGGCTTTCTCTTCTTCGATGGATTCTGCGGTCACATACTCTGTTGCAACTACGACATAATCCTCGGAAACCCAGCCATCACCTTCCTCAATGCTGACTTTGACGAAACCGTTTTCTTCATCCAGAACGGAAAGTTCTTCGCCTCCTGGAACCAGACCAATAACGCTCGCTTCCAGGCTCGCATCGCTTCTGACCTTCAGGGTCTCGGTGTTGACAGTCGCCATCTTCTGACCGACTTCATCTGCGATCTTTTCCGCCTCGTCTCCGGTCTTGAAATACTCCGCCTTCACATAGCCTTCTACGCTGCCAGATTTTACCTGATACCAGTCGCCATCCTTTGCAACCAGCGTGCCGACAGAATTGTTATACAGCTTACCGACGATTTCGCCATCCGTGCTGGCGGTGCTACGGATATTTACATAATCGTTGACCTGCGCGATGATCAGAACGTCCTGTTCCTTTTCACGCTCTTCATCGGAGATCTTCGTCTCAGGCTCTTTTAATACCGGCTCTACCGCTTCGATAATCTCCGTCTCAGCTGTGCTTTCTGCCTCCACTGCAGCCTCTGCCTCTGTCGCAGATTCTGCGACTGTCTGTGTTACAGATGCCTTGGTGTCGCTGGATGCAACCGGCTCTGCCGGCTCTTTTTCTTCTTTTCTCTTTTTAATTTCTTCACGAATCTGCGATACAGAAACACCGTCATTTAATACCAGACCAACGCCTGCTGCCGGCAGGACTGCTGATATCGCAGACTTTGCGGATACCGTCGCTGTATTTAGTTCTGCAGCAGGCATGTTTCCGGTAACTAATACTGCCATCGCCATAGCCGCTGCTGTCATTTTAATCTTATGATAATGCATGGATTACTCCCGATTCTCAAAATTGTTACATTTGTTACAAAATTATTAAATTCGAAATATACTATAGCACTCCATGTCATTTTTGTCAATTCCTGCAGATCGCAATCTGACGGAAATACTGTGACAAATTTATGAATTTTTTATGACTTCATACAGCCAAAGCATCTTTAGCTGCTCCGGCGACCAGCAGTTTTCCCTTTGGACGCTGTTTTTTTACCGTGTCTGGAAATATTCCTGCACAGAGTTGACCGCATTTGCCCCGTCTGCAACCGCCGTCACGATCTGACGCAGCTTTTTCGTCCGCACATCCCCGACTGCAAAAATGCCCGGCACGCTCGTGCAGCAGTCCTCTCCCGCACAGATATAGCCTGCCTCGTCCGTTTTTACAAGGCTCTTGAAGCTCTCGGACACCGGCTGAATCCCGACCGCAATAAAGATTCCGTCCGCCGCGACAAAACGCTCTTCTTTTGTCTGTGTATCCAAAAGCTGCACGCCGGTCACGAACGCTTCTCCCGTGATTTCCTCTACAGCTGCGTTCCAGACCAGCTCCACATTCGGCAGGGTAAACAGCTTTTCCTGTAGGCTCTTTGCTGCACGCAGGCTGTCCCTGCGGTGGATCAGGTAAACCTTTTCACAAAGTCCCGCCAGGAAAATCGCATCCTCCACAGCAACATCCCCGCCGCCGATCACCGCCGTCACTTTCTTCTTATAAAAAGCGCCGTCACAGGTCGCACAATAGGAAATACCTCTGCCAGCCAGCCGTTTTTCCCCGGGCACGCCAAGCTTTTTGTGCTCCGCACCGGCTGCAATAATGACCGCCTTTGCCGTAAACTCCCCAGCCGACGTCAGAACCTTTTTGCAGTCCGGCAAATTTTTGATTCCGGTCACATCCGCTTCCACAAATTCCGTACCGAGTCTGTCCGCATGCTCCCGAAATTGCATGCCGAGGTCAAAGCCGTTGATACCGGGAAGTCCCAGATAGTTATCCACCTCACAGGTATTTAACACCTGACCGCCGCTCATGGGATTTTTTTCAAGCACGAGCGTGGAATATCCCGCCCGTTTTCCATATATTGCCGCCCCGAGCCCCGCAGGACCGGAACCGATAATGATTAAATCGTACATAATTCCTCCATTCTGCAGACAACGCTTGCACTATTGGAATCGTTACTGTTTCCTGTGCGCCGACTGCCTCTTCAAAAGTATACGCAAAATCCGGCATTTTCACAAGTGACAACGCAAGAAATCTGTGCTACGCTGATCCTAGTATTACAGTTTCCTCGTGCCATGGAAGCTACGTGTAAACTGTAACATCACAGTAGTGCCAGGTGTCAGAAAACGCCTGCGGAATGGAGATTTTCTATGTACTCTGATTTTACCCCTATTTTTCCGGCGGAAAGCTCCTCCCGCCCCATCGCGCTGATCACCGGCGCGTCCCGCGGTATCGGAAAAGCGATCGCCGAAACCTTTGCGCAGGCAGGCTATGACCTGATTTTAACCTGCCGCCAGAACCGGGAAAAACTGGAAACGCTCTGTAAAAGCCTTTCCGAAGCTTATTCAATCCAGGCAGCCGCTTTTATCGGCGACCTCGGCGACTATGAAACGGTAAGGGAACTTTTTGCCCCGATCCGCCGTCTCAATCTTTTGGTCAACAATGCCGGAATTTCCCATATCGGACTTTTAACAGACATGTCCCCTGACCAATGGCGCAGAGTTATGTCAACCAATCTGGACGCCTGCTTTTATACCTGTAAGCTCGCCGTTCCACTCATGCTGCACCGCCACTCCGGGCGGATTTTAAATATCTCCTCCGTCTGGGGCAATGTCGGCGCTTCCATGGAAACCGCCTACTCCGCCTCCAAAGGCGCAGTCAACAGTCTGACCCGCGCACTGGCAAAGGAGCTTGCGCCCAGCAATATTGCAGTAAACGCCATTGCCTGCGGCGTCATCGACACCGACATGAACCGCTGTTTTTCTGAAGAGGAACTCCAGGCACTGATCGAAGAGATCCCCGCAGACCGCTTGGGACAGCCTGAGGAAGTCGGACTGCTTGCGTTAAAGCTTGCAGAATCGCCCCTTTACTTAACCGGGCAGATTATCACAATGGACGGCGGATTTTTATAATCCGCCGTCCATTCTATTACTTTCTCCCCATTCCCTTCGGGAAGTTTACCTGATTCTTTTGTTCCTGCATCCGCTGTCTCTTGTTCATAATCCGTTTTAAGAAATAGATGATATAGGCAGTCTGAAGGTAATTGATCTCCATATTCCAGCCGATTCCCCCAAAGAAAAGGACTTCTGAAATCCCATACAGGACGATCAGCACCATCGGAATATAGATGCCCCATTTGCCAAAGTAGTTCGAATGCCAGCCAACGACACCCATAAAGACCTGATTGACGAACATAACCAAAATAACCATGGCGTTGCCTTTTGCCGGATCGGGCAGCTGCATCAAAATCAGCGGCACCAGATAAAAGAGAAGGGTCCCCCCGGCGCTGAAGCACGCCAGCCGAATCCAGTTTGCCTTGCTCAATTGTTTCATAACGTATATTTCTCCTTAATTTTCCACAAGTCAGTCGCGCTATCCTGCGCGCTCAGCACCCCTGCGACACGCTTTTTCGTCCGTCGATGCGCACCGCACCCACGGCGAGCTACGCTGCAGCGTCAGGACTGCAGTGCTTTCAGCTCGTAGAAATATCCTTTCTTTTCCATCAGCTCGTCGTAGCTGCCGACTTCGACAATCTTACCGTCCCGCATCGCAACGATCCTGTCCGCATTGCGGATCGTGGAAAGTCTGTGTGCTACCAGGAAGGTCGTGCAGTTTTTCATCATGTTGCTGGTCGCTTCCTGAACTTTTTTCTCGGAGGCAGAATCCAGCGCGCTCGTGGCTTCATCGAATACAATGATCTTCGGCTTACGAATCAGTGCCCTGGCGATGGAAATTCTCTGACGCTGACCGCCGGAAAGCTTATCCCCGTGTTCTCCCAGCTGCGTATAGATGCCATCCGGAAGCTTTTCGATCATATCCTCCAGTCCGACATCCTTTATGACCTCCATCACATCCTTTTCCGTCACATGTTCCAGACCGTAAGCGATATTGTCCAGAATCGTTCCGGAGAACAGGATCGTATTTTGCGGCACGACTGCGATCTGATGACGGTATTCATTGATATCCAGATTGACCATATTGATGCCGTCGATCAGGATCTTTCCGCTGACCGGAGGGATAAAGCCGATCAGCAGGTTCAGAACCGTAGATTTTCCGGCGCCCGATTCTCCCACCAGCGCAATGCTCTCCCCAGGCTTTACATCCAAGGTAAAATCGCTCAGTGTATTTTTATCGCTGTCAGGATATTTGAAATCCACATTGACAAATTTTACTGCGCCCTTTAATTCCCCCAGCGGCACGATGGAATTGTTTTCCTCCACATGGCTGTTGCCCATGATGTCGCCGATGGATTTGACAGACTCCAAACCCTTGCTGATCTGCGGATAAATATTGATCAGCGTCGAAATCTGTCCCACCAGAGAGGTGAAGTAGGTCTGATACAGAACAACCTCGCCAACCGAAATTTTGCCTTTGACTGCCAGATACGCAGTAAAGGCAAGACAGATCATCTGGAAGGACTGGAATACAACCCAGTTGACTGCACCGAAGAGCGCATTGATCAAATCCAGATTGTAACCGCGGTCTACGATCCGGTTCAGGTAGGTATTCATCTTGCTGATTTCCACTTCCTGCAGACCATGTGCCCGCGCCACCGGAATCATTTCAAGCATTTCGGCAACTGCACCCTGCGTGTTTTCCATCTCGCTTCGAAATTCCTGGTTTTTCTCCCGAACAGGCTTTTTAAATGTCCGCATGGTCAGAACTGCAAAGGGTACGACCACAAGGAAAAACAGAAATACCATCGGACTTTTCCGCAGGGTAATGACAATGATCACGGAAATATCCAGGACAAAGAAAAACAGGGTCCTGAAAATCTGGTTCAAAAGCTCCGTAACATTTTCCACGTCTCGCATGATCTTTGATTGCAGACGTCCTGACTGTACTTCCTTGTGGAACATGATGGAGAGCTGCTGCAGCTTTCTGACCATTGCATTTCGAAGAGAGCCTTCGATTCCTCTGTTGACGCTGGCAAATGCAACCGTTGCCAGATAGTTCGTTCCTGCATTCTGCATAATAAAGAGCAGTGCAACCATCACATTCAGCAGGATGATCTCCAGGGAGCCTGCATCCGGATTCGTCGCCGCATTGATGATGTTGCTCGTTGCAATCGGAATGATCCAGATCGGAGAGCGCTGCAGAATCAGGAAAAATCCTGTTTCTACCAGCTTCTTCTGCTTGCCTTTATAAAAACTGCATAGGATTTTTATCGGATGGTCTTTGTTCGTGGAATAGGTCTGCAGATAATCCTGAAACCTTTCCAGCCCCGCTTCTGACGGTTCTCTTCTTTCCGACCAGCGCACTTTTCTGGGCTTCTCCGGTTTTGTCCCCGCCTGTTGTCCCTCCGGAGCCTTTTCTTTTTTATGGAATAACATAGTAAGCGTCCCTCCCGTTGTTTTCTTCCATAATCCTGATTTTTGAAAAAGCCGGTGCACAACCGTCTGTGCACCGGCCTCTTCTTAACTTATAGATGCGCGCTACAGCGCGGTATGCCAGGCCTTCCTATGGGTCTGCGTACCATGCTTTCGATCAGCGAATGTCGTATACGCTGCGCAGACGCAGGTTTTCGGTACTGCCGGAGATCACCTTCACACGCTTCTCATTTGCATTTAAGTCGAAGTAGTTGTCTTCCAGAACGAGGTCTTCGTTCTCGTTGAGGATTTCAACGCTCTTTGCATATGCTTTTGCGGATACAACGATCTCATCGCCCTCTACGCGGCAGGTAAGCTCGGGATCTTCGTAACGGAAATACTTCGGATAAGAGAAGTTTACCGTACCCTCGGATACAACCTTGCCGTCGCAGATCAGCTCGTAGCTTACATAATGGGAGAAGATATCCGCATCCGGGAACTCTACCTTATCCAGCCATGTGCTGGTCAGGGCAGGAACGGTCAGCTCCTGCTCGCCGCTTTCCAAAACAGCTGCACCGGGATCCCGCAATGCCCAGCGAACGGTTACGTTCTGATCCTGCATGGTTTCGTTTGCAACGTTTAAGCGAATGGACTTCTCGAATACGAAATGCTCACGGTTCATGTTCGCCTCAGAGCTCATCATGCCCTGCTCTTCACAGGAAATCATCAGCGGTGCGAAGAACCGTTTTGCATAGTAATGCAGTGCCTTTAAGCGTCCGCAGTAGTCTACGGAAGACCAGGAAATTACCGGCCAGCAGTCATTTAACTGCCAGTACACAGCACCCATACAACGTCCTCTGTTGCGGCGGAAGTGTTCTACACCGTAACGGATACCGTCTGCCTGCAGCAGCTGGGATGCGTATACAAAGGTCGGGAAGCTGTTGGGATATTTGTAGGTCTGCTGCATATAACCCATGATCTTTCCGTTTGCACTGTACTGACGCTGATGCTTCTCCATGATATAGGAGAAGGGGTTCATATCCTCTTCGTTATCCGTAAACTGTTCAATCGTTTTCACAGACGGGAATGCCTGGAAACCAAACTCAGACAGATAACGGAAGAAGTATTTGCGGTACTCGGTAAACGGACGGTTTCCGTGCCATACCTTCCAGTAATGTACGTCGCCGCGGTTCGGATCGTTAGGCTCGTCCAGACAGCCGCCTGAAGACGGGCTTGCAGGCCAATAGAAGGTCTGCGGATCGTACTCGTGAACGATTTCCGGGATGATGCGCTCGAACATCAGGAAGTAATCCTTGACTTCGGAGGGCTTGGTCAGCCAGGAGTTACGTTCGAATACGAACTGTTCCATTTCGTTGTTGCCGCACCACAGTCCCAGAGATGCGTGATGGCGCAGACGTTTTACATTCTCGATAAATTCCTGACGGATGTTTGCTTCGAATTCAGGTGTCAGCTCATAAACTGCGCATGCGAACATGAAGTCCTGCCAAACCATCAGACCCATCTCATCACAGATATCATAGAACCAGTCGGAGGGATAGTAACCGCCGCCCCATACCCGGATCGCATTGTAATTTGCAAATTTTGCTTTTTCCAGAAGCTTTCTGGTGGTCTCAGGATTCACTCTGCCAAGCAGATTATCCTCCGGAATATAGTCAGCGCCCATTGCGAAGACGTCCACACCGTTTACCTGATGTGCGAAGCACTCGCCCCACTCGTCCTTTTCGATGTGCATGGTCATGGTGCGCAGACCGATTCTGCGGGTCCACTCATCCAGCGCAACGCCGTCGCTAAACAGGGTAACCTTTACTTCGTACAGGTTCTGCTCGCCGTAGCCGTTCGGCCACCACAGCTTGGGATCGTCGATCTTGACCTCAACCGGAGAGTTCTCATACAGCGTCTTGCTTCCATCCGGAGCAGTGATCTCTACGGTGTAGGTATAAGCCTTGCCGCACTTTTTGCAGGTATGACCGCCGGTAATGTTCTTTAGCTTCGGTCCTCTCTCTGCATTGCCCACGACCTCCTGCTCCACGTCGAAGGTCAGAGTAACGGATTTTGTGATGGGACGAACGGTACCGGGCTCTGTCTCGCCGGTGCGCTCATGGGTCTGCTTAATGTATACACTGTCAATTCTTGCAGTGTTGATGCCAAGCAGGGAAACCGGACGGAAAATACCGGCATCCGGGAGATGTGCGCCCCAGTCCCAGCCGAACATATAGTGTGCCTTACGCAGATGTACGAAACCTTCGAAGGTATCGTCATTGCCCAGGGTGCGGCATTTTTTGAAGGCTTCACGAATCCATTTGTTGGGAGAATGCAGGATAACCTTCAATTCGTTGTCCTTTTCATGCAGGATTTCCTTCACATCATATTCCCATACACGATGCATGCTCAGAGGGCTGCCCAGATGGATTTCATTTAAATAAACGTCGCCGACAGTATCAATACCGTCAAAACGCAGCACTACGCGGTCGCTGTCTAAAAGACCGTCCTCACAATCAAAGTGAGAAACATATTCGTAGTCTTCCTCCATCAGCTCGCAGGCATCGTTTTCATTGTCTTTCCAGAACGGGTTTTCCATTTTTCCGTTGGAAAGCAGGTCGCCGTATACGCTTCCGGGTACGGCTGCAGGCAGAAATTCGTCGTTGCCGATCTGCCGCATTTCCCAGTTTTCATGTAAAAACTGCTGTTTCATTGCTGTTCCCTTTCCTTTCGTACATTCTGTTATTTGATCTGACGCAGGTAATCCCCATACCAGCATACCAGCTCCTGGATATAACGCAGTTCAGATTCTTCACTGATGCTGCGGTATACTCTCTTGTAAAAATAGAACCATGTCTCCAGCTCCTTGGCAAGCGCCCAGCTGTCCGGCATGCTCTCATAGGTGCAGCCCAGCACATCCGCAGTTGCGAATTTGCCGATCTGATTAAAGATGCGGATCGCATCCACTGCAACGATCTGGGACATTACCAGTGCGCGCTTACTGCTGTCCATCTGCTCGATCTGTGCATACAGCTCTCTTGCGATTTCTTTCAGATTTGCGTCCTTCTGATCGATGTTGTCCATCTGACCGATGCGTTCCTTCATCAGGCCAACGCTGACTTCATCCTGTTCATGCAGACCGCGCTTCATTTCCCAGTAGCGTACTGCAACATTCCAGTCGTAGCCGCTGTTTTCCTGAATCTTTGCTACAACAGCCAGGTAGTTTTCACTGCTGTCCCGATATTCGATTCTGGAAATCTGACGGTTGATATCCTCGTAGGAAGGAATATTGCTGTTCCAGGAGAACGCTGCACCGTAGATCATGCCGACTCTTGTGAAATCGGGATGGTTGACATGCAGATAATCGCCCCAGTCCGTATTTAACAGCCCAATCGCACCGTACTTGTTTGCATAGGTACACATTCTCATGATGTTGTTGTATGCGTACCAGTTGAGTGCAGAAAATTCATTCCATCCACAGCAGCCGGGGCAGCAATACTGAACCGCTCCTGCTTCGTACATCCACTTTGTCTCTTCTTCCCGCTGGTTCCACATATAACCCCAGTTTAAGCAGATGATCTCTTTTGGAAGCTCTTTGATCATCTCCGGGAAGCCGACGATAATATCCCCCCAGAACATGGGACGACGGCCGTTATCCAGTAAGAACTGAGCCAGCTTCTTTACATAATTGATATAAACTCTGTCCTTGCCCAGCTTTTCCACTGCTTCTTTGTTGCGTCCTCTGCCAAGGTCAAAGGTCTCATCTGCACAGAGGTTGAACTGTCTGGAGGTAAACAGCTCCATATATTCGGAAATCATACCCTCGATCAGCTGCAGGCTCTCCGGATCGGAGGTGTTGATTGTGTGGTGTGCCATTCTGCCGGTCTGGGAGAAGGGTTTTCCTTCGGAATCCTCCAGCTCGCATAAATGAGAGTATTCTCTGGAGCAAAGCAGCTTGTAAAGGTGTCCAAAGCTTGACAGGGACGGTACAAGCTCGATGCCGCGCTCTGCACAGTAACGATCAAACTCCATGATCTCTTCTGCAGTCAGCGGAGTGTCATCTCTCCACAGCTCTGTCATGCCGCGGAACAAATAGGAATGCTCTACGTACAGCTGTAACTGGTTTAACTTGTAATAAGCCATCCGGTCAGCCAGCTGCTTCAACCAGGAAAGCTTCGGGATACGTCCTCTGGTGCAGTCGAAGTAATAGCCGCGGTTTACAATAGCCGGAGCATCCTCGATATGTAAAGCGGACAGGCATGCGCCCTCCTGTTCGATGATCTGCAGCAGTGTCTGCATACCATGCCACAGACCTGCCTCATCACCGGTCAGTACAATTGCATCCTCGGTGATATCCAGCACATAGCTCTGGGCTTTCATGGTGTCGTCCTGCTTGAAAACGACGTCACCAGCTTTGGCAGCCCCTCTTGTCAGAAGGGGACGGTAGCCCAGTTCTTTTTCTGCGCCGTCACAAAACAGGGACGCCTGACGGGTCACCAGCTGGATGCAGCTTTGATCTACCGTCACATATCTGTCATAGGCCCAGATAAAACGGCCTTCTTTTTTCTCCAGCTTCGCCGGAGCGGGAATTAAATACATAATGTAAATTCTCCTTTCCATATGGTTTGCGCGCTGTCAGACAGCTCAATCCGGAATACTCCAGGTTCCGCAACATACTTCATCTTCTGATTCCACAGGCAGAATGCCTCCTTGCCAAGCTGCAGGGAAACGGTTCTTTCCTGTCCTGCATCCAGCCATACCTTCTGGAAGGCTTTTAATTCTTTCACTCTCCGTACCGTGGATGCTGCAACGTCCGTCACGTAAATCTGCGGTACAATATAGCCGCCTCTTTCACTGGTATTTTTCACAGAAAAGCCGATGGTCAGGCCCTTATTTTCCAACGCAGCCACATTGCACCGTTCTGTGCTTAAGCTGCAGGTTCCCCATTCAAAGGTCCCATAGCCAAGTCCGTAGCCAAAGGGAAACAGCGGTCCTGCCTCCTCATCCATATAGGTCATCGCCCGGTAGGAATTTTTATAATTGTAATAAACAGGAACCTGTCCTGTCGATCGCGGCAGGGAAACCGGAAGTCTTCCGGAGGGAGCAACTCTTCCTGAGATCACCTCTGCAATTGCCTGTCCGCCTCTGGGTCCCGGATAGAACCCCAAAATCACACCATCCGCAATCTCACATACCTGGGTCAGCACCAGCGGGCGACCGCAGATCACAACTGCGATCACAGTTTTTCCGGTTTCTTTCAATGCCCTTAACAGCTCCAGCTGCGCATCCGGAAGCTCAAGGCCGCTGCAGTCCATTCCCTCTCCGCAGTCCATCAGCGTCCCTTTGTCGTCGGCCGCAGCATTATCTAAAAGCGCCGCGCCGTTTGTGTCAAAACTTGCACCGCCGAACCGGCTCGAGGAACCGCCCAGCACGCAGATCACAATGTCACTGTTTTTCGCAGTATCCACTGCCTCTTTCAGCAGGTTTTCATCTCGTTTTCTCAGATAACATCCCTGTGAGAACCGGATATCGGATTCTTTGAAAATCAGCTTCATGCCGTCCAATACCGTGATACCGTCGTTCCTGCGCAGCGGAGGCGTGTAGTCACCCAGCTGGTTATACAGATCGTCTGCATTTGGTCCGACCACAGCGATCTTTTTACCGGATGCCTGGTTTTCCCAAAAGGGAAGCACCTGGTTTTTATTTTGCAGAATCACAAGCCCTTCCCGCGCCAGCTGTACACTCTCCGGATTCTGTGCATAATCCATATGGATCTCTCCCTCTTCTTCGAGGTAAGGATGCTCAAACAGTCCTCTCTCGAATTTGAGGGTCAGCACACGCAGCACTGCCTGATCGATCTGGGCTTCCTTTACAAGACCTCTGCGTACTGCTTCTTCCAGTTTGCCAAACGCCTCATCCCACAGACCGACGTCCACGCCTGACTGCAGGGCCAGCGCACCGGACACCACATTATCACCAGTCATGCTGTCAAGCTGATCGATGGCAACACCATCAGACATTACGATACCGCCAAAGCCCATCTCCTTGCGGATGACATCATTTAACAGCCAGCGATTTGCGTGACAGTAAACGCCGTCGATCTCATTATAGGCAGCCATGATGCCCTTGGCTCCTGCCTTGATTGCAGCCGCTGCCGGAGGAAAATGAATTTCCCGAAGTTCGCGTTCTCCAATTCTTGCCGCGCTCGCATTGACGCCGCCGGTTCCTTCACCCTGTGCTGCAAAATGCTTTGCTACAACCTCAGGTCCGCTTTCCTGCATACCGATTACGGCAGCTTCTGCCATCCGCGCAGACAGATACGGATCTTCACTGTAGCATTCCTCACTGCGTCCCCATCTGGGATCCCGCAACACATCCAGCATCGACATTAAAGCAAAATCCACACCCATGTTCTGCAGCTGACGGCCGCTTACCCGGTACGCTGCCCGTACCATTGCAGGATCAAAGGTCGCTCCGGCCAGAAGGTTTACCGGAAGCAGATAGCCGTCCAGCGCCTGATGTCCATGTGGGCATTCCGAGCTCATCATTACAGGAATACCGAGTCTGGAATGCTCCAGAACATAGCGCTGTACCTGATTATATGCTTTTTTGGAAAGCACGCCGGTCAGACCGGTTTCGTAATCCTTATCCGCCCAGGGATCCGCACGGTATAAACCGTACAGAACTCCCAGACCGCTGTATTTTTCAACCTCCTGACGAAATTCCTCCGACAGTTCGATGGTATCCTCACCATTTACGCATTTTCGCTCATAAATCCGAAATCCGTAAAGACGCTGATTGAGCTGACCGACCTTTTCTGCCAGCGTCATCTCCTCCAGGAGAGCCTTCGCCCTCCTGGCAGGAGCTAAAGAAGCATCCTGATATGCCTTCATTTATTCACAATCTCCGTATTTTTCTTTCAGTAGCTCGATTCCGTACTCTCTCGGAGTACCCTTCAACCGCTCCATATAGGACTTCAGCTGTCCTCTGCAATGCTCGGGGCCGCCCTCCCGCATCACGGTCCACATGGGATCTACATCGTAATGGGAGGTCTTCATCATCTTGTCATTCCAGTCGAGGATCATCTTCGCACCTTTTGCGCACAAGTCAGGGCGCTCCTCTGCCAGGTTGTGCTGCTCGTGAGGATCTTCCTTTACATTGAACAGCATTTCCTCCGGAAACAGATGATACCCGCCGTGTACGGTCCTGATATACACATAGTCATCAAACCGGGCACTTCTCTGGCACACATGGGCACACTGGGTCAGAATCGCATAGGGCTTGGAGCAGTCTGTGCCATCCTTTAATGCCTTTGCAAAGGAACTGCCGTCATAATGATAACGATCCGAAAACATCGGTGTACCCAGCAGTTCCTGCACGGTAGGTGTCAAGTCTGTATTGTCATAGAAGCCCTTAACCACTGCGCCCTTCTGCATGCCGGGCCAGCGAACGATCATAGGAATACGGCAAACCGGCTCATCCGCAGTGCCATGCTCTCCGTAGATACCAAACTCGCCAAGGTCTTCGCCGTGATCCGCTGTGATAATGATCGCAAGATCATCGTCATACAGTCCGTTATCCTTTAACCAGCCAATGATCTGACCGATGTTATCGTCTGTGTATTTTACACCGTCATCATACAGATCCAGAAGGTGCTTTGCCTCTTCCAGAGTTGTCAGCTTACCGGGGTGCTTTGGCCACTGAGGAAACGTATCATCATTCCACATGTTGATCTCGTTTGCGCAGTGGGGTCCGATGTGCAGCAGGTGCTCTTCAAAGGTCTTCTCGTCGATCCAGTCATCCGGAAGCGGCGTATCCGCAAACTGGCTCGGATAATCTGCCGGTGTACGATAAGGTGTATGAGGATCCCAGTAATGCACATGCATCATCCAGTTATCCTTCTTGCCGTTTCTCTCCAGCCAATCCAGAACATGAGGAGTTACCATCTCTGCGGACTCGCTGCCTCTCCTGCCTACGTTGTAGCATTCATTGAAACCGGAATTAAACCACCATGCACTGTGACGTTCTGCAAAGGAAGAGAAGGAAACCGTATGCATTCCGGCTCTTCTAAACTGCATGAACAATCCGTTCTCAGACATGTCATCCGTAAAGCTTCTGGTGGTTCCCTGCAGACGCATATCCGCAGCTGTACCGCCATGTCCTACAATTCCGTTATGAATTCCATACTGTCCGCTGATCATGGATGCTCTGGACGGAAGGCACGGTGCATTCGGGCAGTAATAATCATCGAACCGCACTCCCTCCTTTGCAATTTCATCCATTACAGGTGTGGTATTTCTGCCATAGCCATAACAGCCCATATGATCCGCCCGCAGCGTATCAATGTCAAACAGTAATACTCTCATTTGTGAGTTGCTCCTTTTCCCCATTTTTATAACAACAGAAAATCATTTTCTGCAGTTTTCAATTTTTCCCCGCTCTCATTTCGGAAGGTGTGCTGTCATAATAATTATGAAAATGCTGATAGAAATAATTCATGTTGGAATATCCGACTTCCGCGGCTACCGAAGAAATCTTGTCGTCGGTATTTAGAATCCTCTCCCGCGCGACATACATCCGGTATGCCATCAGGTATTCCGAAAATTTCATATCTGTTTCCTTGATAAAAATCTGACCAAGATAGGTCGCATTCATCCGGAATCGGTCGGCTATACTTTTTAAGGAAATATGCTGCCCATATTCCATTGCCACGATCATAACGATCTTACGGATCAGCGGGGAAAATTCCTCATAGGGCCGCCGCAGGATCGGATCTTCGTTTTTACGCACCTCCAGCTGCACAGTTCCGTGCAGGTTTTCTACCACAACCTGTTCAATGCGCTTCTGAAGCTGATCCTTATCAAGGGGCTTTAACAGATAATCCACTGCGCCGCAACGCAGTGCTTCACAGGCATACTGAAAATCGTCATATCCGCTCATCATAATATAGTTGGATTTGACACCCATTCCATTCAAACAATTAATCAGTTCATAGCCAAATTCATTGCCGATCCGTACATCCACCAGGCAGACATCCGGTTTCCAGTCCACCACATGGGATACCACTTCAAAACAGCTTCTGGCGGTCCGGATTCGTTCAAAGCCAAGAGATTTCCAGTCAAGAAGCCTGCAAATGCCTTCGGCAATGGCAGGTTCATCATCCACGATCACCAATGTGTACATCTTCTTCCACCTTTCCCGGTATCAGGATAGAAATTTTAAATCCCCCTTCCGGGTTATTCCCGATTTCCATCTTAAAACCATTTCCATAAAAATAATTCAAACGCATATATACGTTTCTCAGTCCGATATCCGCTTCCGGATCGTCATTTCCTTCGCGCATCGTCTTCTGTACCTGCTCCAGCTGATCTGCAGGAACACCGGAGCCATTGTCCATGATTTCGATCACGGTGTCCGGGCCTTGTGCATGTCCGCTGATGATCAGCAGATTATACATGCTCTCCCGGTCAAAGCCATGAGTAAAGAAATTTTCCGCAAGGGGCTGCAGCCAAAAACTCACCGTCGGGATTTCTCTGAGTGCATCTTCCAGCTCGACCTGATAGAAAAAATTATCTCCAAACCGCAGCTCCATGATCTTTAGATACATTTCAAGCAGCTTAAACTCTTCTCCCAGCGTGATCGTATCCTTCGTATGGGTTCTGGCACGGTACAGTGCCCCAAGCAATGCGATCGCATCCGCCGTATCCCGGTCTCCTTCCAGCAACGCCCTGGAGCGCAGCGTTTCCAGTGTGTTATATAAGAAGTGCGGGTTGATCTGATGCTGCAGTGCACGCATCTGAGTCTCCTGCTCCTTCAGCTTCCAGACATATTCCCGCTGGATATGCCCCTGCAGCTTTGCACCCACATCCTTTAGGGCAACTGCGATCATGCCATATTCATTTTTGCGCCGCTCGCTGCTTAAATCTTCCTCCTGAACATCCGCAAACTCACCGGATTCCATGTGAGAAAGCATATGAATGATCTTGGAAAGAAACTCATAATCCGCTTTCAGCTGCATATTTGTAAACAGAATGATCCCAAAGGCTATCAAAAACAGCGTTGTCCCTATCACGCCAACGACATAACGATTATCCGCCACCAGCTCTCCGATACTTTTTATGACAACATAGGAAAACGTTCCCTGATTGGATGTATGTTTTGTAAAAAAAGTCCTCCGGCTGCCGGTATTCTCCAACCAGCCAAACTGTACCCCCCGCAGGGCCGCCTGGAACAGCTCTGCTTCCTGCTGTGGACTCATCTTGCTGTGGGCAAGCATATCCCCATCTGCATCGAAAATCCCCCAGGAAGCATTGATCTCATCATTGACCTCATAAAAATCCGCCGTGCTGATCCAGAAATCCATCGTTCCCATTGAAATACTCATGGTATCCGGGTCACGAACCGAATAAGAGGACGCCATAATATCCCCAAATCCTGGAATTGTCTTCACATCCTCGATTGTGCGGCATTCAAAATCCACCCACAAATCATAGTTCGTCATTCGCAGAGCTTTTATACCGTTATCCGACCGCAGCGTTACACCGCAGATCTTCGTCCTGCCATCTAAAAACAGCTTCTTGATATCTGCCGGCACATACCGGATTTCCGAATCACTGTTCAAACTGTTTTCCCGGCGCTTCGCGATGTAATCCTGATTGTTCACAGCGCCAAACAATGCCTTTAAATCTTCCATCAGCGCCGCGTCGGTGTACAAGCCTTCCACATAGGACCGTGTCCAGGTCTGAACATTTTCCAGCTGGCGCTCCTTTTGCTGGAAGCGGTACTGAGACTGGATCTGCACATCATTGACCCAGTTGCGGATAAAGAAAAACAGAACGCCCGAAAACGCGCTCAGGCAAAGCACAATGACTACGATGATTGTCCCAAGAAATTTTTTCCGATAGATCCGATATTCCAAAAACGTACTGTGGCCTTTGCTCATTTGCTGTCTTCTCCTGTGTCATACATCTTCTGCGAAGCCGCAGCTTTCCGATCCCTATTCCTAGCTCGATTATATCCTGTCTATATAGACTTTGCAAGCGTGACCACTCTGCGGACGCCGGACGCTGTGTTCTTCGTGCTTTCCCATGCACAGATTTGCATGGGGACAGGTTATCTGTACATGGGAAAACGCAAAGGAGCTGTTATGGAAAAAAGCCGCCCGAACCAAAGTTCGGACGGCCTGTCTTTAGTTCCTTATCCAATCAATATGACAGGGAAATGTTACTTCACCTTTTACAGTTTCTTCTGCGTCCGGCATCCTTCCCCTGCAGATTAGTTTGCAAAGAACTCGTCAACCTGCTTCTGAGCCTCTTCGATAACGGTATCCAGGCCTGCAGCCTTCAGCTCTTCGATACAAGCAGGAACTGCAGTTGCCGGATCAGATGCACCGGTCAGCAGGTCATTCTTGTACTTATCCCAAACAGTGTTGCAGTTTGCGATCTCGTTCTGGATATTGGTTACATCCAGAGCAAAGCCCAGGCAGGTAGAAGATGTAGCAGATTCGTTCTGCTCTTTTACCTGATTCCATGCATCCGGATCGCCATCCGCCTGAGTAGACAGGATGAAGAAGGTACCCTGTGTATAGGAAGGCCAGTTCCAGTCATCACGCAGCTTCTGTACTGTGCCGTCTTCTGCGTACTCCATGTAGTTGCCTTCTGTACCATATGCACACATATCACGGAATTTGGGATCTGTGTTCATCAGCTGCAGAACCTTCAGCGCTTCTGTCTTATACTTGGAGTTTGCGGAGATTGCGTTCATAGAGCCCTGAATGGTCTCGGTTGTGTACAGAGGTCCGAATACCTGAGTCAGGTCATACTTCTCAATACCCTGGTTGAATGCCCATGTGGTTGCTGCTGCAGGCCAGCCCTGTGCAGAACCGAAGATGGAGCCTTTACCGCCGTCTGTTACAACGTTAGCATCGGGATTGATGATGCCGTCCTGATACCATTTGTGCAGCCAGTTTAAGCCGTCCATGATATCATCCTGCTCCAGTGTGCATACAACCTTGCGGCTTGCATCGTCATATTTTACGCCGATGGGCTGCAGACCGGAAGCAAGACCGTCATAGTTGTTGAAGAAGCCGTTGAAGGTAGAACCCTGAGCCAGCTGCATCGGATATACGGATTTGCCCTCGCCCTCTTTGATGGTCTGCAGAGCATCATTTAAGGTTGCATAATCTTTGATGCTGTCTACATCAATGCCGTACTTCTGTACATAAGTATCATCCAGCATCCAGAACTGTGTCAGGGAAGAATCCTTGTAGGTCGGTACTGCATATACATTACCGTGAATCTTGGCACCTTCCCACAGGTCTGCAGGGATGAAGTTGTACAGATCCGGTGTCTCAGACTGAACAAGGTCTGTGATGTTCTCCAGAGCGTTCAGGTTTACAAATTTGGTGTAGTTTGTGTTGTTTACGAACATCAGGTCGAAGTATTCGCCGGTGTTGATGATGTTGTTCATCTTGGTGTCGTAATCTGCCCAGCCTGCAATCTTAACATCGATTCTTACGCCGATCTTTTCTTCTGCGTAATCGCTGATCTGAGATACAGCCTGATCGAAATCGTCTGCAGGTGTTCCGCCTACAGTCCACCATACCAGGGTAGGCACTTCACCATTGCTTGCTGCAGAATTAGAAGCAGCTTCTGTCCCGGCTGCAGCGCCGTCAGTTGTGGACGCAGAGCTGCCACAGCCTGCCAGCATTCCAGCTGTCATAGCGGCAACAACGCCCAGGGCAAGAATCTTGTTCATGCTCTTGTTTTTCATAATGTCTCCTCCTTAAAATCGGGCTCCCTGTATGCAGAGAGCCCGTTTCTATACCACAGCCGGTTCTTCCGGCAGGATATCAAATTAAAACACACAGATAATATAGGGAATATCAGCCCTTAACCGCACCAACCGTCAGACCGGAAATGAAGTACTGCTGGAAGAACGGATATGCGCAGGCGATAGGCAATACGATAATAACTACGATAGACATACGAGCCGCTTCCTTCGGCATCTTTGCAAGCATTTCTGCTGCAGATGCACCCAGTGTTGCTGCATTCTGTACCAGCATCTGGATATTGGTCAGGATCTGGTTTAACAGAGCCTGCAGGGAAAGGAGCTTGGTGTTATCAATGTACAGCATGGACTGATACCAGTCGTTCCAGTATGCGAAGCAAAGGAACAGACCGATGGTTGCCAGTACCGGCAGCGAAATCGGAAGAACGATTCTGCTGAAAATCGTCAGCTGAGATGCGCCGTCCATCTTCGCGGATTCGATCAGGGATTCCGGAACTGTTGTCTTAAAGAAGGTACGACAGATGATAACGTTAAAGGATGAAACTGCCAGAGGCAGGATCAGTGCCCATATCGTGTTCTTTAAGCCCAGCAGCTGGCTGACTACGAAGTAGGTGGAAACCAGACCGCCATTAAATACCATGGGGATAAATACCACCATTGTAAGGAAACCGTTTAATTTGTAGTTCGGACGGGAAAGTACATAGCCCATCAGAGTTGTCAGCATAACACCCAGAACCGTGCCAACGATCGTTACAAACAGAGAGACACCCAGTGCTCTCAGCAGCATCGTGCTCTGAGAAGCCAGGAATGTGTAGCCCTCAAGAGAGAAGATCTTGGGGATGAAGCGATATCCGTATTCTGTGATAGAATCCTCAGCAGAAAAAGAAATTGCAACAACCAGCAGGATCGGTATTACGCACAGCAGCGACATAATAATGAAAATGATATTCAGTACAGCGTTAGCGCCTTTGGATACCCGGTTGAACCGGTCGAACCCGGTAGGCTCGTCTTTGTTTACTCTTTTAATTTTTTTCGTTGTTTCCATTGTTCTTCTCCCTTAAATCATTGCGCTCTCACGGTCAATCTTACGAACGATCGCATTCGCCGTCAGAATCGTAATACATCCGGCAACAGACTGTACAAAGGCCGCAGCGGACGCCATACCGGTGGTCGAAGTTTTCAACTGTTTGTAAACATATACATCCAGAGTATATACATAATTGTACAGCGTATTGGAATCTCTGGGCACCTGATAGAACAGACCGAAGTCGGAGTAGAAAATACGTCCTACTGCCATGATAAACATCATGATGATAACGGTCTTCATCAGAGGCAGAGTGATGTAGCGGATCTGCTGCCAGATCGTAGCGCCGTCGATACCGGCTGCTTCATAATAGGTCTTATCAATACCGGTGATGGTTGCCAGATAAACGACCATTCCGTAGCCAAGACCCTTCCACAGGTTCATAAATACCAGGAACGGAGGCCACATAGCAGGCTTCATATACCACTGCTGGCGATCCATCCCCCAGGACTCCAGCATACCGTTGATCAGACCCTTGTCATAAGACAAAAATGCCCAAACCAGTGCGCTTACAACGACCCAGGACAGGAAGTAAGGCATGAACATCGCAGTCTGATACGCTTTTGCTAGTTTCTTGCTGTGGAGCTGTCCAACTGCGATTGCTGCAGCAACCGGTGCCACAATGCCAAGGATAATGAAGATGACATTATATCCCAGCGTATTACGCAGGATCAGCCAGATATCCTTTGAGGAAAACAGGAATTTAAAGTTGTTAAATCCCACCCATTCACTTTTAATAAAGCTTGTTAAAAATCCGCCGTATACCTTGTAGTTCTTAAATGCGATGATGATACCGAACATCGGCAAAAAGCAGAACAGCAAATACCAGATGGTAGTCGGCAGTGCCAATAACGACAGCTCTGTGTCGTCTTTACCCCAGATGCGTTTCTTGCCTCTGCGGCTAGTCTTTTCGTTACTCATTTTCCGTTTTCCTCCTTCTTCGCAGATTCCTCACGTAAATTCCTTTACTTGGAAACTATATTGCCATTATAACTTAGTTATTTTGACTCTACAACCTAAAATTTATTATATATTGGTATAAAAAATCCAGTTCAGGTGTACAATTTCTTTTTATTTTTTTGTGCACTTTTTACACAGTTCTATCCGAGGCCACCCAACCCTGCCCGCATTGGAGTGTAAAAGCTGTATAAGGTTATATATCGCTCACCTAACGTTTTGAATACAGTCTGTGAGGAACGCTGTTTCCCCATGGAAAAGACCCCCCGGGAAACCCGGAGGGTCTTTTTATGATGACAGAATCATTATTCAGCAAAGAAAGCATCCAGCTGTTTCTGAGCCTCATCGATAACAGTCTGCAGACCAGCTGCATTCAGTTCATCAATGATTGTAGGAACAGTTGTCTCAGGATCAATCGCACCTGTTAACAGGTCGTTATTGTATTTTTCCCAAGCAGTATTTACATTTGCAACTTCGTTCTGAACCGGTTCGGGATCGAATACGAAGCCCAGGCATGTAGAAGAGGTTGCAGATTCATTCTGCTCTTTTACCTGCTCCCAAGCATCCGGATCGCCATCAGCCTCTGTAGCAAGGATGAAGAAGGTACCCTGTGTATAAGAAGGCCATACCCAGTCATCACGAAGCTTTGTAACAGTGCCGTCTTCTTCGTACTGCATGAAGTTGCCTTCGGTACCGAATGCACACATATTACGGAACTTCGCATCGGTGTTCATCAGCTGAAGAACCTTCAGTGCTTCTGCTTTATACTTGGAGTTTGCAGAAACCGCATTCATGGAACCCTGAATCGTTTCAGTAGTATACAGAGGTCCAAACACCTTTGTTACATCGTACTTTTCAATACCCTGACCAAACGCCCAGGACTTTGCTGCTGCAGGCCAGCCCTGACCTGTGCTGAAGATAGCGCCCTTGCCGCCATCTGTTACAACGTTAGCATCAGGATTGATAATACCATCCACATACCATTTGTGCAGGTAATTCAGGTTTTCTTTTACATCATCCTGCTCCAGCAGGTTTACAACCTTACGGCTCTCATCGTCATACTTAACGCCCATGACAGTAACACCTGCCGTCAGTCCGTCGTAGCCGTTGAAGAAACCATTAAAGGTAGCTCCCTGAGCCAGATGGATCGGATATACGGACTTGCCTTCACCCTCTTTGATGGTGTGGATGACGGGATCGAGAGTTGCAAAATCTTTAATGCTTTCCATGTCAATGTCGTACTTCTGTACGATAGAATCATCCAGCATCCAGAACTGGGTCATGGAAGAATCCTTGTAAGTAGGAACTGCATAAATCTTCTCTTTGATAGTAGCGCCCTTCCACAGGTCTTCGGGAATGAAATCATACAGCTCAGGTGTCTCAGACTGTACCAGATCTGTGATATCAGCAAGTGCATTCAGGTTAACGAACTTGGTGTAGTTTGTATTATTTACAAACATCAGGTCGAAATACTCACCGGTGTTAACGATGTTGTTCATCTTGGTTCCCCAGTCAGCCCAGCTTGCGATCTTAACATCGAGTCTTACGCCGATCTTCTCTTCTGTATAGTCGCTGATCTCTGCGATGGTCTTATCGAAATCATCGGGAGGTGTTCCGCCGATGCTCCACCAGATCAGAGTAGGCACTTCACCATTGTCTGCCTTCGCAGTATCGGTGGAAGTTTTGTCATCCGTAGCTTCTGTAACGGTTGTGTCAGCAGCACCATTGTCTGTTGTTGTGGATGCTGTGTTTCCGCAGCCTGCCAGCATACCAGCTGTCATAGCAGAAACGAGGCCCAGCGCAAGAAGCTTGTTTACGTTCTTCTTTTTCATACATTCCTCCTTTTGTGCACTTTTGCACTTTTAATTCCCTCTCAGGAATATTTTTGAACAATCTGAATCGTTTTGGGCCGATTCAATCGTTCCGTCCGTCATTCGGTATACATTCTTATGTTCCGAACTGATGTATTTATTATATATTAGCAAATCTGTCCGCACAACCTAAAATATGTTATATACCAGTATAAAAATATTATCTTCAATATACAAAAGCGGAGCTTTTTTTTGTGCATTTTGTATGCTTCCATGTTTTTTGTTCTGCTGCTTCACTGTGGTTACGCATAAAAAAGTCAAATTTTTGAAATACGTCATCTCATATTTTTAGGATAGACACCACACTTTTATAAAGCTTATACTGTGCATAAAGGCAACGGTCTTGTCCGCCCTTCGGCAGAATCCTGACATGCTCTGCCTCAATATTGCCATCCGGAGGAGGTTATCTTATATTATGGCAAAGGATAATATTTTGCTGATCACAACGGATCAGCAGCGTTTCGACACTCTGAACGCATGGGGGAATCAGAGTATCTTTACACCGCATCTGAACTATATGGCGGCAATGGGCATCAGCTACAAAAACTGCTATGCCAGCTGCCCAATCTGCGTTCCGTCCCGTACAACCATCATGACCGGACGTCAGGGTTACGAAAGCGGTGTTATTTCCAATGAATCACATGAGACCTTTATGCGTGCCTGTACCGAGGAACGCTCTACCCTTCCAGCCGTTTTGACAGACGCTGGCTATCAGACCTGTGCAAAGGGTAAAATGCACTTTGAGCCCGCCCGCGCCCACTATGGTTTCGAGCATATGAAGCTGCCCCTTGACTACATGCGCGAATATGATAAGAAGCAGGTTCTTGCACATCCCAAGGCTCACGGTGTCGGCGAGTGTGAGGTAGAGCCTGTGATCTCCACGGTAGAGGTCAAGGACAGCATTACCAGCTGGATCGCGGAGGAAGCGATTGATTTTCTGGAGACCCGTGACACGACGCGTCCGTTCTTTTTATGGACAAGCTTTACCAAGCCCCATCCGCCCTTTGATCCCTGCCGTGACTTCTGGGAGCTGTATGACAACATCCCGATGCCGGACGCGGTTACAGGCGACTGGTCCAGAACCGTTGAAGAGACCCCTCAGGGCTTCCTTGCAGGCGCTTATGAAAACACGAACCTGCATCTGCTTGGCAAAGCGCAGCGCGCTGCTTCCAAACGCGCCTACTATGCCTGCATCACACAGGTCGACTATGCACTGGGACGTATCTTTGGCTGTCTGAGAGAAAATGACCTGTTCAAAAACACCTGGGTCATCTTCACCGCAGACCACGGCGAGATGCTGGGAGACCACCATATGTCCCAGAAGAATCTGTTCTTTGAGGGCAGCGCCCATGTACCGCTTCTGATCATGCCTCCCCAGGGACGCAGCCTTCCTCACAACATCAGCGTAGAGGCCCCGACTGACCTTGTAGATATCTATCCTACGATCCTTGCAATGGCAGGGCTTTCTTCCCCTGTTTCTGTCAGCGGCAAAAACCTGCTTGAGCCAGTTCCCATGGATCGTATGTTCTTTGGAAACTCTTTAAACAAGAATTTCTGTGTCATGGAGGAAAAGGTGAAGCTGGTTTACTCTGCAATCGGCGATCACGTTCTGCTCTTCGACTTAACTACTGATCCGATGGAACAGCACAACCTCGCAGAGGATCCTGCCTGGCAGGAGCGCAAGGCAAAGCTCTGGAAGCTTCTGCTGGAGCACACCGCACAGTATACCCCCGAGGCGCTGGGCGAAAACGGTCAGTTCCTTACCTACGAAGCGCCCCATTTCCCCGGCGATATGCCCGGACGGTGGTTTGGCTTCCATTATCATGATTATTCCGTGGATACGTTCCACTAAGGGCTGTGGATAAGACTCAAAAACCGGGCAGATTCTCTCTGCCCGGTTTTTGAGTCTTAGTGCTGTCAGACTAACGATTTATCTTTTGCAGTTTTTATCACTGCAGAAGACTTGCCGTCTCATCGACTTTTTGAAGTTCACACGTCCCGTATATTTTACCGTGCTACGCGGATATCGCAGTAGTCCAGAACCAGCTCACAGAACATGGCGTTTGCCCAGGAGAACCACTCTCTGGTGTAGTTTGCAGGATCATTGACATCGAAGCCCTCGTGCATCATGTGCTTGCCGGCATCGGTATTTTTCATGGTGTTCAGGATCGCAAGCTTTTCTTCCTTTGTCTTGCTGGTCAGACCCTGGATCGCCAGAGCGATGTGCCAAATGTAACCAGGCTTGGTGTGCTGGCTGCCTACACCCTTTGCACAGCTGCCTTCATAATAGTAAGGATTTGCACAGCTGAGCACAAAATTGCGGGTGTTTTCCACAACCTGACGGTCATCCGCCTCGTAGCCAAGGTAATCCATCGCCAGCAGGCTGGGTACATTTGCATCGTCCATCAGCATATACTGACCGTAGCCGTCTACTTCGTATGCATAAACCTTACCATAGTAATAGTTATCTACGATCGCCATGCTTTCGATGGCATCGTGGATCTCTTTTTTCAGGGAAGCTGCTTCTGCTGCCAGAGCCTCATCCTTTAATACTTCATGTGCAATGGTTTCCATATAGCCCAGAACAACTGTTGCAAACATATTGGACGGGATCAGATAGCCGTAGATGCAGGCATCATCGCTGGGACGGAAGCCCGACCAGGTCAGACCTACGTCGGATTTTACCAGAGCGCCCTTGCCTTCTCTGGACAGGGTATCTGTAAAGTAGCAGCCCTTACGCTGGAAGGAATAAGGGGATTTCTCCTCGTGATACTGTTCGGTTTTCCATACGTTCAGGATGGTGTGCAGGCCTTTTACGAAATTGTCGTCAAAATGGTCTGTACGGCCGGTGTTTTTCCAGAGCAGGTATGCGAACTGAACAGGGTAGCACAGGGAGTCAATCTCGTATTTGCGTTCCCAGAGCCAATCGCTCATTTCCGTCTCATCGTGATCCCAGCAGTTGCCGTTTTCTTCCTGATTGAAGGCATTTGCATAAGGATCATGGTTTACAAAGAAAAACTGTCTTCTGGACAGACCAGCCAGCAGATCGGAAATCTCCTGATCCTCTGCTGCAGCTACCAGATAGGGGCGCACCTGTGCAACGGAATCCCGCAGCCACATCGCCGGGATATCGCCTGTGATAACATGAGTTGTGCCGTCCTCCATCTTTTTCACAGTTGTATCCAGGGTGTTGGAAAAACAGTTGATAAACAGTTCCACCATTGCAGGATCCTCTGCAAAGGTCTCTTCCACCTTGTGGATCAGTTTCTGCAGGGATACCGGTAAATTCTCTTTCATTGGTATGTACTCCTCTCTTCTTAGATACTTCTATAGTGCTGGGTTTTTCCCAGTCTGTCAAGATATAAAAAACTCATATTCTATCCCCTTTTTCTTAACCCTGCAGTTTCCTCGTGCCCTTCCGGGAGCAGATTTCGTGCTCACAGGAAAATCTGCTCCCGGAAGGGCACGAAGGGAGCGCCATTTTATGAGCAAAAGTAAGCTGCGCAGCAGCGGAAAGCGTCGCAGACGCGTTTTTGCGAATGGCGCAGTGGACTGCAGCACTTGCCCTGTTTTCAAAACCATGTTAAAATCAATCCATTACGATTCGCAGAATCAGTTCCATTACAGCAGGAGCAAAACGAGACAAGGACATTTATTATGAAGCAACAGCAGGACAAATACGATATTTTAAAAACTTATTATGGATATGATACATTCCGTGACGGACAGGAGGAGCTGATTGACTGTCTGTTAAACGGGCAGGATGTCTGCGGCATTATGCCCACCGGCGCCGGAAAATCCGTCTGCTATCAGGTTCCAGCCCTGCTGCTGCCTCATGTTACCCTCGTGGTCTCCCCCCTGATTTCCCTGATGAAGGACCAGGTTCGTGCCCTGAATCAGATGGGGGTCCACGCAGCCTATTTAAACAGCTCTCTTTCCTGGAATCAATATAAAAAGGCCCTCGCTTATGCCAAAGAAGGCCGTTATAAGATCATCTACGTCGCGCCGGAACGGCTGCTGACAGAGGATTTTCTGGAGTTTGCAGCCTCCACACCGATTTCGCTGCTGGCAGTTGATGAAGCCCACTGTGTATCCCAGTGGGGGCAGGATTTCCGCCCCAGCTATTTAAAAATCCCGGAATTTGTCCGCACGCTGCCCATCCGTCCCGTCATCGGCGCTTTTACCGCGACGGCAACCAGGGAAGTTCGCGAAGACATCATCCGGATGCTGGAGCTGTCCGATCCCCATGTCGCTGTGACCGGTTTTGACCGAAAAAATCTCTATTTCGAGGTTCGCCACGATAAGGACAAGTACCGCAGCATCCGCGATTATCTGCTCGCCCATCCCGACAGCTCCGGCGTCATTTACTGTGCAACACGCAAAAATGTCGAAGAGGTCTGCGACAGGCTCCTTGCGGATGGTTTTCGGGCAACCCGCTATCACGCCGGACTTTCCGACGAAGAACGGCGCGCAAACCAGGAGGCCTTTACCTACGACGATGCACCGATCATGGTCGCAACCAATGCGTTTGGCATGGGTATCGATAAATCGAACGTCCGCTTTGTCCTGCATTATAACATGCCGAAAAATATGGAAAGCTATTATCAGGAGGCCGGGCGCGCCGGACGGGACGGTGCAAAGGCCGATTGTATTTTATTTTACAGCGGTCAGGATGTTATCACAAACCAGTTTTTTATCGAACAGGATCGTGATAACGAAGAGCTGACCGGCGAAGCACTGGAGGAGGTTCGCAGACAAGACCGCGAACGCCTCAAGAAAATGACTTTTTACTGCCACACCACCGACTGTCTGCGGGACTACATGCTGCGCTATTTCGGTGAGTTTGGCTCCAACTACTGCGGCAACTGCAGCAACTGTTTAAATACCTTTGAAACCATCGACATCACAGAGCTTGCCAATGACCTGATCGGCTGTATCTTAACAAGCGGCATGCGCTTTGGCGTCAACGTCATTCTCGACACGCTGCGCGGCAGCAAAAACGAAAAGGTACTGCGTTTTGGTCTGGATTCCAACCGTTACTACGCAACGCACGCCCAGGATACCATCGTTTTTCTGCGGCAGGTGCTCAATTATCTCGTTCTGACGGATTATCTGGTCGTTACAGACGATCAGTTTCCTATTGTAAAAGTGAAAGAAAAGGGACTGTCTTTTTATGCAGAGTCCGGGGAATTCCGCCCCGTACTCACGATGAAGGCAGCAAGGAAGACTACGCAGACACCTGCAAAAGCCGGGCAGCTTCCCGGCACGGACAAATCCGGCAGAAAGCGTTCTTCCCTGCACACCGGCAGCGATCCCTTCGAGGCGCTGCGCAGGCTGCGTACCGAAATCGCACGGGCACAGCATATTCCGCCCTATCTTGTCTTTTCCGACAAGTCACTGGAATCCATGTGTGTCCTTCTGCCTCAGACGAAAAAGGAAATGCTCGCTGTCCATGGCGTCGGCGAGCTGAAATACCAAAAATACGGCGAACAGTTTCTGGCGCTGTGCCAGAAACTCGCCGGAGAGTCAGAGGAGTTTTAAGCTTTTATGTTTCAACAAAAAATAAATAAAGATACCATCCTTCACTACGGTTCCATGCTGCTCGGCGCAGCAGTGCTGTCCTTTGGCCTGTTCAACGTCCACAGCCAGAGCAAGATCACAGAGGGCGGAATCCTGGGGCTTACCCTGTTTCTGCACCACTGGACGGGCATTTCACCCGGCATCTTTTCCTTTCTGCTCGACATGACCTGCTACATCATTGGCTTTCGGCTTCTGGGCACCGACTTTTTGAAGAATGCCATTTTTTCCACCTGCTGCTACGCACTGCTGTACCGGTTCTGGGAATTTACCGGACCGTTTCTGCCCTCCTACGCAGATAAACCACTTATCGCCGCCATCCTCGGCGGTCTGTTCGTTGGCATCGGCGCAGGCTTAATCGTCCGCAGAGGCGGCGCTTCCGGCGGAGATGACGCACTGGCGCTCATCCTCCATCAGGTGACCGGCTGGAAAATTTCCCGCTCCTATTTTTTTACGGATTTCGTCGTGCTGATGCTTTCGATTTCCTACATTCCGCTGCGCAACATCTTCTTTTCCCTGCTGACAGTTACGCTATCATCTGCGGTGATCGAGGTACTGCAAAAGAGCGGACAGAAAGCAACGGCGGAGGAATCAGGTCGCGAAAGCAGCTGGAAGGATTGATTTTTTACCTTCCGAGCATTACAATGAGATTCAGAAATGCAATAATGTCCAAGTGGACAAAAACGCCCCCGGAGTGCCAGCTCCGAGGGCGTTTTTTACTCGTTTTCAAACTGTTTCAGGTATTCTCCGACTGAACGCGTCATTTCTTTTGCAAAATCGGAATCGTATTTCCGGTTGCAGAACGCATTCATCCAGTCTTCAAAGCTTCTGTTCTTACACTGATATCCGAACATCTCCCGAAGTTCGTTTCCATCCATACTGCGGTAGGTGTTTTCATGCACGATATGTTTCTGGTCACAGCGCTGCGGTTTTGTCCGCTCGAGCTGCTGCTTCGTCGGCCAGCCGAACACAAGCATCACGGCAGGAAAAACATACTCCGGCAGGTTCAAAATTCTGCGCTGTTCTTCACAATTTTCCATGATGTCTCCGATATAACAGGAGCCGATCCCGAAGCTCTGTGCGGCGACGACCGCATTCTGGGCTGCGATCGCTGTATCCGTCACCGCCAGCATCAGGTCGCCGACGCCAGGCTTTCTCGGACTGCAGCCCGCTTCCAGATAAGCGTCGTACCATTTTTTACAGTCTGCACAAAAGACAAGAACCATCGGCGCGGTTGCAATGAACGGCTGGTTATCACAGGTTTTTACAAGCTCGTCCTTTAGCTTCTGATCAGTGATATCCAGGATTGTATACAATTGCTGACAGCCCGCGCTCGGCGCCTGTGCAGCAGCTTCTAAAATGATTTGTTTCATCTTTTCAGGAATCGGTCTGTCCTCATAGACGCGCACCGATTTCCGGTCATATAAACTTTTTATAATTTCATTCATAGTGCGCCACCTTTCCGCAGAAATGCTTCCAGTCCTGCTGCCGTATCCGGAAAGAAAATTCCGTGCCGCGCCAGCTTGTCTGTACTCATCATCAGGTTGCGGACATTACCGCCTGTCGCTTTTTCTACAAGAGCTTCCTGCCCAAAGGACGCCATCACGCGGCGCACCGTTTCATACATGTCTGCATCGTTACTGCTTCCATAATTGTAAATGCCGCCCGCCAGTTTCCAAGCTGCTTCCATGTTCTTTACGACAAGATTTACGTCCGTCGCACCACGGTGGTCCGTATCTGAAAATTTCCGGGACTGCTTTTTGTCGAGCATTTCCCGAAGCATCATTGCAAGGCTGCGTCTGCCTTTTGCCAGCTCTTCTTCTGTCAGATTATCATACATCCAGGAAAGCCGAAGCACGACGCTCTCCGGCTGGTATTTTAAACAGATCTCCTCCCCCTGCAGCTTCTGTTTCCCGTAAAGTGGCTCCGGTGTTTCGCTGCAATCCTCCCGGTGGGGCTCCAGATATGCTTCCAGGCTCTCCTGCTCTCCCTGTTTTCTGAAATAAACCTGATCCGAGCTGCACATTACGAGCTTTGTTCCTGTTTTTCCACAGGCTTTTGCAAGGTACTCCATTCCCAGCACATTGACGGCATGAGACAGCTCCGGTTTTTTACTGCATTCTGCCACGTCCGAAATCGCTGCACAGTGAATCAGCACATCCGGGTGGTAATTTTCCACTGTTTTGAATACCGCTGCCTCATCCGTCAGATCCAGGTCTTTGTGGGTTACGCCCCACACGTCGTATTTTTTCCCATAATAGGCTGCCAGACGGCTTCCCACAAAGCCGCCAGCGCCTGTTACCATGATTTTCATAGATTTTTCCGTCTCCATGCGATCCTCGCTGTCTCTTGCACAGGCTCTTTGTTTAAAAGCTTCTCAGCTCATCGTCATCCCCTGCCGACTTGTCGATCGAACGGATCACGACATAGTAGCCGTCTCCAGCGCCGATTTCCACAAAAACTCTGTCACCAACCTTATGCCCCAACAGAGCCTTCCCCAGCGGAGACTCGCCGGAAATCAGTCCTTTTAAGGAATCCTGGCGCATTGTCGTCACAATTTTGTAGGTTTCTGTCTCGTCATCCTCTTCAAACCAGACCTCTACCTTATTATTCATGCCGACCTCGTCCGCTGCGGATTCGTCCGAAACAACCTCTGCCGTTTTGATCATCCGCTCCAGGAAACGAATCCTGCCTTCATTTTTGTTCTTGAATTTCTTTGCAGCATAATATTCGAAATTCTCCGAAAGGTCGCCCTGGGCCCGCGCTTCTTTTACATCCTCCAGCGCTTCCTTGCGGACAACGAGCTTTCGGTATTCAATTTCCTCCTGCATCTTTTTGATATCGCTTTCCGTCAACTGATTATGCATGATTTCCTCCATTTTGAAAATATTTTGCATATTTTCCTGCTTTTTTGGCATGTCTTTTCAAGCACCCTTTTAACAGGAAAGAGACGGAACTCTTTCGGAATCCCGCCTCTATTTTGATTTCTGATACTAAAATTACTTCCGACGCGCGCACATCATCCTGCCTCACTGCTTCGGTGCAAATCCTTCAAAAATAAAGTAATCGAAGGACCTGCTGCAGGCATCCAGCTGTGCCTGACATTTTACCGTCCATGCAACGGACGGACAGCCGAACAGATTCCGGCAGATGTTTTTGGATACTGCATGCATTGCACGGCAGTCATATGCGATGAAATCCGGCTTTGCAAGAAAATTGGTCAACAGATGACGCAGTGCAAAATACTGCGCACCCTTTGTATTTTCGTCCCGCTCAAAATTCATGGAAAGCTGTCCGCGGCAGATATGGGGATAGTTTTTCCGATACCAGACCAGTACCTGCGGATGGAAGGATTCGATACAATAAATTCCGGTATAGCCGTTTAAAATCTCCTGGGCTTTTTCACAGATCTTGCTGCCCTCTTTATATTTCAGCTCAACGATCAGCGGTACCTTTCCGTCCACTGCCTTTAAAACATCCTCAAACAGCGGCACCCTCTGGTCGCTTCCATAGATCGGATAATCCTGCAGTTCTTCATAGGTGCACTGGTCGATCTCTTTGTCCACACCACTGATCCGCTTGAGGTTAAAATCATGTACAACGACAACCTTTCCATCTACAGTCATCTGCACATCCAGCTCAATGCCATAGCCTGCATCCACCGCTTTTTGGAAGGCTGCAAGGGAATTTTCAGGCGCGTCTGAAATATTATCATGCAGACCGCGATGCGCGTAATACACCTTCGGCATACGCTCCGGCCGTTCGCAAAGTCTCGGAGCGATTGCAATTAAATAAGCACCTGCAGCGGTCGCTGCCGCCGGTATCCATTTTTTCATCGGTATGCCTCTCCTTTTATCCAGTCATCTTTCCGTTTCATTGTTGTTTTCGCAATTCTGAACTATGAAAGTATTTTAATCCTCTACGTCAAAATTTTCCAGCAAATTTTTCTTGCGTTCCGGTTTATTATCGCCGTGGTGCACCATGCTCATGGTGATCATCGCTGCAACCGTAAAGACACATGCATACGGAAACAATGTCCGATAGGAAACATACTGTAAAAATGCGCCGGACAGAATCGGGGTCACAATCTGTGCCGACATGGAAAAGGTGTAATAAAGTCCTGTATATTTTCCGACGTCTTCACTCGAACACATCTCCACAACCATCGGCAGGGAGTTTACACTCACTGCTGCCCAGCCCATTCCGATCAGGGCAAAGCCAAGATTGATAACTGCGTGATATTCCGTAAAGAAAATCGCCGCAAAAAAGCTGATCAGCATCAGTACCAGACCGCCCATGATCGTTTTTTTTCTGCCCACCTTCGCGGAAATCATGCCGATGGGGATATAGCTGATAATCGCTGCTACGGTTGCTACCATCAGGCAGTTGGCAAAGCCGCCGCCCTCCATGCCCCATACGGTACGGGCATAGCGGGAAAATGCTGTCGTCACTGCATTATATGCGGTAAACCACAAAAAGATCGAGATCAGGATCATCGTCAGACTGCGCTTTACTCCCGGAGTAAGCTCTCCTGTCTTGTCCGCCTTTTGTTCTTCCTCTGTTTCTTCTTCCAGATTTGCTTTCGCAACCTCCTGTGCAAGCTTCTTTTCCCGCACTGTCAAAACAAGAAGTACAACAGCAACCACCATCAGAAGTGCTACACCCAGAAAGACCGGCGTATAATCCGGTTTGTCTCCGCCCTTTAACAGCAGACTGATCAAAATCAGGGTATAAATACCTCCTACTGCACCCATCAGGTTAATGATCGCGTTTGCCTGACTGCGCAGCGGCTTCGGTGTCAGGTCAGGCATCAGCGCTACTGCAGGCGACCGGTACAATCCCATCGCAATCAGCAGGAAAAACAGGCTGATGACAAACAGCACAAAATTTCCTGTTTTATCCGCATGCGGAAGCAGCATCATCAAAACAACCGCGAGTACCGTCCCGACCACAATAAATGGCGTCCGTTTTCCCCATCTGGTATCCGCTTTATCGGACAATGAGCCCAGCAGCGGAAGCAAAAATACCGCAAGTACATTATCTGCCGCCATAATTGCTCCGGTGAGCGTCTCATTTAGGTGAAACGTTCCCTGCAAAATCAGCGGGATGATGTTGTCATACATCTGCCAGAACGCACAGATGGACAGAAAGGCAAGTCCTACCAGAAATGTTCTTTTGTAATTCAGTTTCAAAAAATACCCTCCTTTTCCTGCGCTGCAGGACAAATTCCCCCGATGCCTCAGCGCGTCCTCTATTTTCTACTATACCCCAGAAAGAGGGATTTGACAAATTCAAATGGAACAAAACCGCGAAATCCGAATTACATAACCCGGAGCGTATCTGCAAACATCTGTTTCCTGCCACGGCTGTTTTACTGCCGCGGCTGTTTCACTGCCGTCCCCAGATCTCCCCGGCGCGAAAGCCCAGAAGCATCAGCTCCAGCATTTTCGGATCGTACTGTCGGTATTTCAGAAAATAGTAGAGCGTATCCAGATAATTCATAAACGCCTTTTTATCCTGCTCCCGCAGCACCTGGTCTTTGCGGTTTCCAACCAAAAATGCCGCAAGTCTGGAGAAAACGAATTTTTCATTGATAAATGCCAGAAAATCATCCTGCCGCTGTGTCACTACCTGCAGTGGTTTTCTGCGCAGCAGCCAGAATGTTTCATAAGCGATCACCTTTGTTTCGTTGATATGATGGATATGGTGGAATTTTTTCAGTCTCGACACATCCGAAAAATAATCCAGCACTGCATGCATCAGCAGTACTTCATCCAGCCTCACCTCTGACTCCAGCTTCTGACTTTTCAAAAATTCCATACATTCCTTGTATAAAAAAGCGTACCTGCTGCGGATGACATCCTCCGAAAATTCCTCCAACAGTCCGCTATAGTTCAAATACATGCTTTCGATAGAATTCATTCCGCTGTCCATCCGGCATTTCTCCCTTTCTGTTCCTCCCTGCAGCAGGCGGCAGGCGTTGTTTTCTCTCCCTGCTCTGCAGCCAATCCATCCGATGCTGTCTCGTCCTGAGCAGACATGTCTGCTCCCTCCAGCTGCAGAATCTCACAGCAAAGCTTTGTCTGCAAAAAATTGCAGTATTCATCCACGCTCTGATCCTCAATCGTGCCATGCCGGATCCGGGACGTATCTCCCAGCAGGTGCTGGCGGATTCCGCCCTTTCGCGCAAGTGTCAGCATTCGATCCGCGCTTTCATACGCGCTCTTGGGAATTCCCCAGAATAAACTATCCTCCATGCAACCTCCTTATTCCGCCAGAATGGAATCGATCGCATCCTGAACGGTCTCGATTTTTTCCAGTTCTACACATCCGACCTGGGTTTCATGAGTCTCATATTCCCGCCGGACATCCACCATACTCTTTTTGTCCAGAAAGGCATCCCCCGGAACATCCTGCAGACGTCTGTAAAAGGATGCCATTTCGTCCCCCATTCCGGCAAGACGATTCAACAGCTCCGAAAATTCCGTCAGCATCGGATTCTGTTTTTTGTAGGGGTAAAGAATGTGATGATCGATTTCTCCCCACCCCTCCTCAAACAGCGTCCTGACCTGCACCTCCAGGTACATGCCGCGGTATTTGAGAATATAGTGCACGGAACGGTAATATTTCTGATCATAAATATCATCGCTGGCGATCCAGTCTGCATAAATGTCCGCAAAATCCCCCGGGCGCATATGTACCTTGGGTGCTTCCACCATATAGCGGTCGCGGCTTTCGTCAAAATCCTTCAGACAGTCATGCACATACCATGAGGCATGATTTTCAAAATGCTTCAGCAGATATTTATGAAACACTACCCAGTCCTCCCGGTACAGCAAAAGTCCACGGAACCCGATGATGTCTGTAACGAATTTCAGATAGTTCTCCTTCGTCAGTTCTTTATATTTCCGATAATTTTCAACCCGTCTGCGGATAATTTTTTCTACCAGATGCCCCGGTGTCTTTATTCTGGTACGATAGGAATGCAAACCGGTCTCGTCTTCTTTATTCTCGATCAGTTCTTTTAAAAACATATCCCGGATCATGTAAAAGCCATCCACGCGATAAGCATAGTCCTCCGCAATCGCTTCCAGATCCGCCCAGCTCATACCGGCTTCTTCATACATCTTTTCCGGAATGGCATATTGGTTTAGAAAAGCAGTTTTATCTCCCAGCATTTAAATCCCCCTGTTGCATCACATCTTATCCATCCGGCCGGAATGAGCAAGCCATTTCTCTCCGCGAAAGCGCAGACCAAAGGCAACTGTTTTGACCGCCCATTCGGTACACATCGCTATCCAGACGCCCTCCAGACCCAGTCCCATCGGGATCGCCATCAGGTAGCCCAGTCCGACACGAACCACCCACATCGTAACAAGAGAAAAGTAGGACGCGTAGGACGCATCACCCGCCGAACGCATGACAGAAGGAAGCACACTGGATGCCCCCCAGAAAAACGGCATGCTGACTGCCGCAATGATCAGTACCCGGTAAATCATCGGAACCGTTTCTGCCTGCGCCTGATAAAGCTTTAACAGAAGCGGAATACACGGCATTCCGATCGCCAGTGACAATAACACCAGAACAGTACACAGCCAAACCATGGATCTGCCGTAACGGCGCGCCAGCTTTTTCTCTCCTGCACCGATACACTGACCAACTATCGTCACAGCCAGCGTCGCCACTGCGGACGGTGCCGCATACAAAACAGAAAAGATCGAGTTGGACACGGCATTTGCCGCAACGCTCGCCGTTCCCAATTTTGCAATGTAAACCTGAACCAGCATCGCGCCTCCGTTCATAAACAGCTGCTCCATTCCACAGGGGATGCCGATCCGAAAGATTTCTTTCTGAATACGCCAGTCGATTCGAAAAACGTGCCTCGGACGGATCTCAATCGAACTTTTTTTGGATATCAGCATCAGGACTGCAGCCATGCCGCCCACCAGACGCGCCAGATTCAAAGAAAGTGCGCTTCCCATGATATCCAGCTTCAAAATATTGATAAATACAAAGCTTGCCACAAAATGCAGGACATTGATCAAAATCGACAGGTGCAGACATTTTTTCGTCTCTCCCAGTCCACGGAATACTGCAAATCCACTCATGTAGACAGATAAAAATACCGCCGAGATCGCAACCCCGATCAGATAATGCTCTGCCTTTACGAGAATCGTTTCCTCCATTCCATGAAACAGGAAACGGATCAGCGGATCTGCACAGAGCACAAGAAGGATACATGCAGCAAGGGAACAAAGCGGCAGTCCCACGATCAGCTGACCTGCTGCCTCTTTTACCCGTTCGATTTCCCCTTTTCCCTTAAACATTGCAACTACAACGGTACCGCCGGCAGAAATGGCATTGTTGATGGCATATACCATCATATAGAGCGGCCCGACCAGGCTGATGGCCGCTACCGACTCCTGACTGGAGGAGCTGATCATCGCAGTTGTCAGTACACCGATACCGAAAACGAAAAACGAATCCATGATCAGCGGCATCAGCATCGAAATGATCTGACGTCCTGTAAAAATCGAGCTTCCAAGTTTTTTGTCCAAAATTTTCGTCAACATGAGTGTACACCTTTCTGTCGGTTTCTCTGTGGAACCTTACGCTGCAGCGCACCGCGCGAATACAAGCTGCGCCCGGCACGGCATTTTTCGCGTGCGATCCGCGTAGAGCGTTTCTTATCGTATGGAAACGAAGTTTCCATACGATAAGAAAGCCCGGTGCCAAGTTTCCTGTAAAGCACCGGGCATTTCTGTATGTGATTTTATCAGAGCCACCTAAAAAAACAAGTACCGAATTTTATATAAATCCGTAAAATTTCAGAACTCACATTTTTATACTTCAAACAGCAGCGTCACGATTTCATAAGGCTTTACGGTCCTCTGAATCGTACCGTTTTCTTTAAAGTCGCCCTGCGGACGCTCTCTTAAGTCGCATTCGCAGTAGCGCTTCCACGCGAAACCGGGCGTTACGGTCAGCTTGTTCGTGCCGCCGGTAAAGTCGTGGAACCGGACTGCAATATACTTTCCATCCTCTGTCTTCTTGACAGCATCCAGCTCAACGCACTCTTTGTCAAAGCCCACAAAAGAACCTGCAAACGGAAGTTTTACGCTGCCTGCAACGCTGTGCATCGGCCAGTTCAAATCGCTCGCTTCCTGTACGGTGCGGCCTGCAATAAAGTCTCCGGTATGAGGCAGCAGCGCATAAGTGAAGTGATGCTCGCCCTGATCCTGGCTGTGATCCGGATAGGTTGCTGTCTTGATCAGAGTGATGCGCAGTACATTATCCTTTACATCATGACCGTACTTGCAGTCATTTAACAGGCTGACGCCATAGCCGTATTCGGAAAGATCTGCGAAACGATGTGCAACACTCTCGAACTTCGCCTGATCCCAGCTTGTATTCCAGTTATTAGAACGACGTACATTACCATACTGTACATCGAACGTTCCGTAAGTGGTGCGGATGTCAACCGGGAATGCAGCCTTCAACAGCTGATGGCGCTCATGGCAGTCTACATCCGTCACGAAATCAATTCTGCGGTCATCTGCATACAGGATAACATCCTGGTCAATGGTGGAATTCATATACTTCCATCCCATGTGAAGCACCAGACGAATCGATCCGCACTCTTTGACTTCAAAACAGGTCAGTCCGTCAATGACACGCATCTTTTCCTGATAGTAGATCTCGATATCCCATGCGTCATTGCCCATCGGCTTATCTTCAAATACCTGCAGAACGTTGCCGCACTGTCCGGGTGCAAGCACCTCACGGTCATTTTTTTTATCATACAATCTGGAAATCTGACCGGCTTCATTAAACTCAACCAGATAAAACGGAGTTTCAACCTTATGCCCGTCTACGGTAAATGCCGTATTCTCTGCAGCAGGTGCTTTTTTCAGGGCAACCGCAGCGGTGCCCATTGCGGGAACCTCCGGGATTTCCACAAGAAGTCCGCCTTCTGTTTCCTGACTCTTTAATGCCGTGCCGTCCTCCAAATAAGCGCTGTTTCCTGCAGCACCGAGCAACAGAACCGAGCCGCCTTTTCTCACAAAGCTGTTGCTGTTAAAAACGGTATAAACAGAGGCTTCTTCTGTTACGGCGTCTGCAATAAAGCCTGCTTCCACCTCTTCGCCCTGTGTTGCGATCCATTCGTAATCTTTTTTGGAATCCTCATAGACTTCGAAGATCGAGGAGCCGGGGATAATGTCATGGAACTGGTTGGTCAGGATATGTTTCCAGCCGGCTGTCAGCTTTTCCTGCTCCGCCAGGGACAGATCATTACCAAGCAATGCACGCAGTACGGTAAAATACTCTGCCTCACGATATAACAGCTCCATCTTACGGTTCATGCGTTTGTTATGCGCATGGCTGGTATAGGTACCACGGTGATATTCCAGATACAGCTCGCCATCCCAAGTATTGACATAGCGGTCTGTCTTTGCAACCGTTTCCTTCAGCTTACGGAAATATTTGCCTGCGGTAGTCGTCTCCACATGCGGCAGTCCCGGAATCTTATCCAGTCTGCGGCGCTGCTCCAGCATATCACGGTTGACACCGCCGCCGCCATCTCCGTAACCATAGGAAAGCAGCAGGTCATGATTCATTTCCTTTTCGCTGTATCCGTCCCAGATACCCTTGACGGTACGGGGCTCAATCAGTCCGTTATAGGTATAGAACCAGCTGTCTCTTTCTCTCCCGGGCTCCGGCGTCGTAATAAAGTGGGTCAGCACTTTGCTGCCGTCGATGCCTTTCCAGTAAAACGTATCATGCGGCATACGGTTGTACTGGTTCCAGCTGATTTTTGTCGTCATAAACATGTCGATGCCGGCTTTTTTCAGGATCTGGGGGAGTGCCCAGGAATAGCCGAATACATCCGGCAGCCACAGAAATTCTACTTCCTTGCCGAATTCATCCTTGATGAATTTGCTGCCGATTAAGATCTGACGGGTCAGAGACTCACCGCTTGTCAGGTTACAGTCTGCCTCAACCCACATTGCACCGTCCGCTTCCAAGCGGCCCTCTGCCACGCGGTCTCTGATCTGGCTGTACAGCTCCGGATAATCTTCCTTTACCCACTCATAGAGCTGGGGCTGTGTCTGCAGGAAATCATATTCCGGGAACATCTCCATCAGGCGCATGACGGTTGTAAAGGATCTGCCGCACTTTTCTCTGGTGTTTTTGAGTCTCCAGAGCCATGCAGTATCAATATGGGTATGTCCAACTGTGTATACATGGATATCGGAGTGCTTGTCCATCGCGTCAATTGCTGCGTTTAAGCAGTCGTCTGCTTCCGCAACAGATGCATAGAAGTCATCGCTGCCCGGATAAGACCAGTCAATCTTTAAAAATGCACGGTCAAGGGCTGCCTGCAGGTTATGGCGAACCGGATCGTTCTCGGAAAGCTCTTCAATTGTCTTCCAGACCATCAGGCCAAGATAATACAGGTCGTCTGTCTTTTCATCCAGATAGCCTAAAAATGCGCTCTTTAAGCGATGCTCCATCTCTCTGGGCAGTCCGCCGCCTTCCAGACCGGACCAGAGGCGGAAGGTCAGGCTGACCTCATTTCCACAGATCTCAGGTCTGAAAAATACTTCCTTATGATTGGCATCAACCGCCTGATACTGTTCGCCGTTTACAAACAGCAGTGATTCAAACCCGCTGTTGTTGCCGCCGCCTGTCATACCGAAGTCAAACACGCCTACCGCGCGCTTTCCTTCCCATTCTGCCGGCACCTTCATCTCCCCATGCAGCCAGAGATATAAATCCCTGCCCTTCCAGTCAGAGCCGGTACAGATCCTGTCCCAGCCGGTAAAATCTGTCGGCACATCCGGATTTACCAGGCCGCTTTTGTCTTCTTTTGCCAGAAACGATTCAAAATTTCTGACGTCCCGGTAACGGTATTCTCCCAACTCCCGGATTCTTCCTTCCAGCTTTCGCTGTGTGAAAAACATGTCCATTGTGTTTCCCCTTTCTTGTTTCCCTTTCCTTTTTCCCTTTTTTATAAACTCCCTATAATTCCCGTTTGCCCAGCCTGACCTCTTCCATATAAGAGACCAACTCCTCCGGCAAATGGTCAAACAGGTAATTATGGTCGTTTTCCGTAAGTTGTTTCTGCGTGCTGCCCGGTCTTTTTTCAATCCGTTCCAGCACCTTTTCGCGGGTCAGCTCGACTTCCTCCAAAAGCTCCCGCGCCGCCATCCTGCGCGCGCCCTGTCCGTAAATGATGACCTGCTCCAGCGCATCGGATGTCGCTACCGTCACATCGGCTTTTTTCCCGATTTTGTGGACGGTTTTTTCGATATATTGGTCAGCCGTCTCCGCTTCCTTCGTAAAGACGACGTGAATATTATGATAATTGAAAACGCGTTCCTGCCCGCCTTCCACACGGTAAGCGTCGAAGACGAGGATCAGCGTGCAGCCGTTAAAGCCCTGGTAATCGCACAGAACATCCATCAGGAGGTTCCTGGCGCTTTCGATATTAACCTTCGAAAGCTCACGCAGCATTTCCCAGGAAAAAATGATATTATAGCCGTCAACCAAAAGATAGCGTTCCCGCGGCTTGCTCCGATCCGCCTCTGCCGCACGGGGGTGTTCCATCAGGCGCCGTGCGGGCGCTTCTTCCCTGTAGCGCTTCTGATAGCCCTTTTTGCTCTTCGGCTCGCTGTTCTGATAATAGGTACGTTTGAAAATTTCTTCCAGCTCTTCTTCGCTGACAAAGGTTTCCGGCGTCTCTTTTCTTTCACGGACAAAATATTCTGCGCGACTGCTCTGCGCTATCCCGGACGCTTCTTTTTCGTCTGCACTGCCTTTTTCAGACGGCAGCGCAACTGCCTCGAGGTGCATATACTCCTCCACATGATCCCATGGTACCACAAATCCGGCTCCGTGTGCACAAAAAACGGAGGAAGGAGGATTTTCCAGGTCTGCTTCCGGATCATAGCCGGCTGCCGCCATCACTTCCTCTGCGTTATGGCACACAGCATAGCCCTGCAGCGTACAGAACAGCTTTCCACGGCCTCGGCTGTAGGAGGTAACCTCCTGCTGATAGCCCCGCATACATGCAACCGGCGCGCTTCCGCACAGAATCGCAAACTCCCCTTCCGTCTGCGGCGGCTCGAAGGTACCGTTCATCCGCTGAATATCCGTCATCGCCCGTCCGATCTGCTCCTGTGGAATCTCCAGTCGAAAGCTGTAAACAGGCTCTAAAAGTACGTTTTGTGCTCGCATCAGTCCCTGTCGGAGTGCCCGGTAGGTCGCCTGGCGAAAATCGCCGCCCTCGGTGTGCTTGATATGCGCCCTGCCATTTACCAGCGTGATCTTCATATCCGTGATCTCTGCGCCGCATAAAACGCCTTTATGGCGCTTTTCTTCCAGATGGGTCAGCACCAGCCTCTGCCAGTTACGGTCCAGCACATCTTCGCTGACAGCTGACGCAAACTGCAGTCCCATGCCGCGTTCCAGAGGTTCCAGCAAAAGATGAACCTCCGCATAGTGCCGAAGGGGCTCGAAATGTCCGACGCCCTCGACGGGCGCTGCGATGGTTTCCCGGTATACAATGCTGCCCTGTCCGAAGGAAACCGGCACGCCGAAGCGCTCTCTGATCTGGTTTTTCAGGATTTCCATCTGCACTTCACCCATGACCTGCGCGCAGATCTCAGAGGAAGCTTCCTCCCAGACAATCGAAAGCTCCGGTTCCTCTTCCTCTAACTGCCGAAGATTTCTGAGCATCGTATGCGCATCGCAGTCCGGCGGCAGCTCGATCTGATAGGTTAATACCGGCTCCAGCAGCGGCAGCACCGGTTCCGTTTGCGCCCCAAGCCCTTCTCCTGCATAGGTTTTTGACAGTCCTGTCACGCTGCAGATTTCTCCTGCGGCCGCCTGCTGTACCTGTTCATAGCCACTTCCGTTATAAATCCGGATCTGGTCGGCTTTTTCTTCCCATTCCTGTCCATCAGCAGTTTGTCCCCTCAGGCTCTGCCGCGTAAAAAGACTTCCTCCGGTCAACTTCAGATGCGTCAGACGCTTTCCGGTTTCATCCCTCGTGATCTTAAAAACACGTGCCCCAAACTCCTCTGTGTATTCCGGCTCTTTCATCAGCTTCGACAACCCGGACAATAGCGCATCCACGCCACAGACTTTTAGTGCCGATCCAAAAAAACACGGAAATAGCTTTCTTTCCTTTACCAGAAGTGCTGCATCCTCCCAGGTCAGCGTATCGCCATCGAGATAGCGTTCCAAAAGGTCTTCCTGACACATGGCGACATTTTCCCAGAAATCCGGGACAGGAATCAGTGCTTCACATGGCTGCAGGCTGTCCGAAGCGTTTGTGCGCATGGCGGACACTGCGTCTGTACCTGTGCCCAAAGGCCTGATGCCGGGTGCTGTATCTGCGCTGTCTGGCTGCTGCGGCATACTGCACACTTTGATACAGTGCTCGTTCAGCTGTTTTTGCAGCTGCAAAAGAAGTTCTGCCTCATCTGTCCCTTCCTGGTCCATCTTGTTGATAAACAAAACGGTGGGGATCTGATAACGGGAAAGCAGCCGCCAGAGTGTCTCCACATGTCCCTGCACCCCGTCCGCGCCGCTGATGACCAGCACCGCATAATCCAGCACCTGCAGGGTCCGCTCCATCTCTGCAGAAAAATCCACATGTCCGGGCGTATCCAGAAGCGTCACGTCAAAATCGCCCAGTACAAACTTCGCCTGTTTTGAAAAAATCGTAATACCCCGGGCCCGCTCCATCGCATCCGTATCCAGAAAGGCATCCTGATGGTCCACTCTGCCCAGCCGCCGCAGCATACCGGTCCGATATAAAATTGCTTCTGCCAGTGTGGTCTTTCCGGCATCCACATGTGCCAGAATACCGACTGTTACCTTTTTTGTGCCCAACTTCCGATTCCTTTCTGTAAGATTTTGCGATGCATTGATATCTCCACTGCTAAAAAAAGCCCCGCATATGCGGGGCTCTTTTAGTCATCCTTATGCGATGTGAACGTTAACCGCTCTCAGCTTTCTGGAATCCTTAGGATCGCTTTCTACATCGAAAGTTACCTTCTGGCCTTCTTCCAGAGTTTTGAAGCCATCTACCTGGATAGCGGAGAAGTGTACGAATACGTCCTCGCCGTTTGCATCGTTGGTGATGAAGCCATAGCCTTTGCTGGAATTAAACCACTTAACTACACCTGTGTTCATTTTCAAGTACCTCCTGAATAATTTGGATCAATTGGAGACGCCGCTGCGCGCTGACTTACGAAATCTATCCGTAAAAAAAGACTGTCCGCAAGCCACCATAAAGAAAAGGACGACTTTTCAGTACAGTCAGTTCTAAGCTCAAATTGATTCTGGAGCTATCATAGCATTATTCCCCTATTTTGTCAAAGATATTTTGCAGTTTTTTCAATATCGTAGTATGCTAAAAGAAGGTACCAAACGAAACACCAAGGAGGTTACAAAATGCAGTATTTTGAACGTCAAAATGACAGTCTGATCTTTCGCTTAAATGGAGAAACCGTCATGGTTTCCCCCTGGGGAGAAGACAGCCTGCGCACGCGGGCGGCATTGTTTAACGAGCTTTCAGACAACAGTCCGGCACTTCTTTCTCCGGCAAAAAGTGAGCCTGTTATTGAACTCGGGGAACGTCAGGCTGTAATTACCAACGGCAAAATCCACGCTGTGCTTTCCCTGCAGGACTGGGGCGATGAACTGCAGATTTCCTATTATAATCAAAAGGGCGAGCTTCTGCTGCAGGAAATTCCAAACGGCGGTGCCCTGTTTTTAAAGGCACGTCGCTTTCAGTCCCTGCCCGGTGACTCTTTTTTCCTGACCGCATCCTTTGTCTCCAACCCATCAGAAAAAATCTACGGTATGGGACAGTATCAGCAGGAAACCCTCAATTTAAAAGGCTGTAATCTGGAGCTTGCCCACCGCAACTCACAGGCGAGCATCCCCTTTTACGTTTCCAGTCTCGGTTATGGCTTCTTATGGAATAATGCCGCTGTGGGAGATGTCCATTTCGGCACGAATACGACACAGTGGACTGCCCGCTCCTGTAAACAGCTGGACTACTGGATCACTGCAGGCGACACTCCTGCTGAAATAGAAGAAGCTTATGCCAACGCAACCGGAAAATCTCCCATGATGCCCGAATACGGTCTTGGCTTCTGGCAGTGCAAGCTGCGCTACTATAATCAGGAGCAGGTGCTTTCCATTGCCCGTGAATACAAGAAACGGAATATCCCCCTGGACGTCATCGTGATCGACTTCTATCACTGGCCCTACTGCGGTGACTGGCGTTTCGATGAAGAATTCTTCCCGGATCCTGCTGCCATGATAAAGGAGCTGCAGGAGCTTGGTGTAGAAACCATGGTTTCTATCTGGCCTGCCGTAGATTTTCGCAGTGAAAACTACGAAGAGATGAAGCAGCAGAATATGCTGGTAAAATCCAACTCCGGCGTCGATGTCCAGATGATCTTCCACGGCAACAATGCCTTTATGGACGCAACCAATCCCAAAACACGCCGCTATGTCTGGGAAAAATGCAAACAAAACTACGCGGACCTCGGCATTCGCACATTCTGGTTGGACGTTGCAGAGCCGGAGTATACGTCCTACGATTTTGAAAACTACCGTTACTATTCCGGTACAGTACTGGAAACCGGCAATATCTATCCCAGAGAATATGCGCGGCTTTTCTACGAGGGGCAAAAGGAAAACGGTCAGGACGACATCGTCAATCTGATCCGCTGCGCATGGGCAGGCAGCCAGCGTTACGGTGCTCTGGTCTGGTCCGGAGATATTATGTCAACTTATGAGGACTTCCGTAAGCAGATCTGTGCCGGAATCCATATGGGACTTTCCGGCATTCCGTGGTGGACAACCGATATCGGCGGTTTCCATAACGGCGTTGCTGCAGATCCCGATTTTAAAGAGCTGCTGATCCGCTGGTTCCAGTTCGGTACCTTCTGTCCTGTTATGCGTCTGCATGGCAGCCGCCAGCCCTATACCCCAATTTATAACAAGGCGGGCGAGCTTCGCGAGGGAACCGGAACCTATAACGAGGTATGGAGCTATGGCGAAGAGGCTTATCAGATCATGACAAAATTCATCCATGTCCGGGAGCTGATGCGAGACTATACGAGAAGCCTCATGCAGCAGGCACACGAAAACGGTCATCCGGTGCTCCGTGCTCTGTTTTATGAATTCCCGTCCGATCCGATCTGCTGGGACATCAAGGATTCCTACCTGTTTGGATCTGATCTTTTAGTCGCACCGATCTGCCATGAGCATGCAGTAGACAGACAGGTTTATCTTCCTGCCGGCGCATCCTGGACAGATGCCCGCACCGGAGTAGTTTATGAGGGCGGTCAGTGGATCATGGCGGATGCGCCGATGGATACGCTCCCCGTGTTCCTGCGCGACGGCAGACAGGACTACCTGATCGGAGAGATCTGATACCGCCACCACCGTTAAGAAAGGAACTTTCAACCAATGGATACCAAAAAAGACCCTTTCCAGAACCTTCAGGAAAGAATGCGCAACGCCCTTGCTGACCACTCGATCCGCGCGTTTCAGGAGCTTTCCAGCTCCACGCGGGATCTGATGTCCTGCTATCGCTGCGCGATTATGGAGATTGAAACGAAATTCCGCGTATTGAACGAACGCTTTTCCCTCCAGCACGACCGCAACCCCATCGACAGCATCCAGAGCCGCTTAAAGTCCCCCGACAGCATTCTGGACAAAATGCTTCGAAAAAAGCTGCCCTTTACCCTCGAGGCAATTGAAAACAACATCTTCGACATCGCAGGCATCCGTGTCGTCTGCTCCTTTGTGGACGATATTTACATGCTCGCCGACTGCCTGCTGCAGCAGGACGATATCACGCTGATCGAGCGCAAGGATTACATCAAAAATCCGAAGAGAAACGGTTATCGCAGCCTGCATCTGATTATCGAGGTGCCGATCTTTTTACAGAATGAGAAAAAAATCATGAAAGCGGAGGTACAGCTGCGCACGATTGCCATGGAGTTCTGGGCAAATCTCGAACACCAGCTCCGCTATAAAAAAGATCTGTCACCCGAGTTAATGGAGCAGACCTCCTACCAGTTGAGCGAATGCGCACGCTTAAGCGCTGTCCTCGACGAGCAGATGCAGGCAATCCGGGATATTATTGAGAAGGAAGAAGATTCATCTGAAAAAAGCGACAGCCCTAAAAAGCCTTCCGACCGACTTTCCCGTCCGATCTTAAGTGCGCTGGAAAACTATGCCCCGAAGGCAGAATAAGGAGGATACTTATCATGTTCAGCAGTCGATTATGGCAGCTATTTTTAGACTCTTTTCCCAAAATCCTGCTCCCGGGCCTGACGGCAACCATCCCGCTGACAATTATTTCCTTTTCGCTGGCGCTGGTGATCGCGGTGGTTGCGGCCCTCGTGCAGTTTGCAAATATTCAGGGGCTCAAGCAAATCGCCCGTTTTTATATCTGGATTTTCCGTGGGACGCCGCTTTTGGTACAGCTGTTCGTCGTGTTCTTCGGTCTGTCCAGAGTCGGCATCGTCCTGGATCCGTTTCCCGCTGCAGTCATCGTCTTTTCTTTAAATGAAGGCGCTTACTGTGCAGAAACCATCCGGGCGGCACTGGAATCCGTTCCGAAGGGCCAGCTGGAAGCCGGTCTTTGTGCAGGACTTTCCTATTTACAGACCATTTTCCGCATCGTGCTCCCCCAGGCGATGCGTACCGCATTTCCGCCGCTGTCCAACTCCCTGATCTCCATGGTCAAGGATACCTCTCTGGCAGCCAACATCACCGTAACGGAAATGTTCATGGTAACCCAGCGAATCGTTGCCCGTACCTACGAGCCGCTTCTTCTGTATCTCGAAGTCGGTCTGATCTACCTGATCTTCTCCACCGTCCTGACAAAGCTTCAGGCTGTCGGTGAGAAAAGACTCGATTCCTACGGACAGAAAGGAGTCTGACCTATGCTGGAAATCCGAAATATTCATAAATCCTTTGGCAGCATTCCTGTCTTAGGCGGAATCGATCTGGACGTAAACCAGGGAGATGTTATCGCCATCATCGGTCCGAGCGGTTCTGGCAAAACCACACTGCTGCGCTGCCTGAATTATCTGGAGCAGGCCGACGAGGGCACGATGGTCTTTGACCAGGAAACCTTTGCGATGAATAAAATTTCCAAAAAGGACATCGCCCGGCTCCGCAAAAAGACTGCCTTCGTGTTCCAGAGCTATAACTTATTCGCCAACAAAACCGCCCTCAAAAACGTCACAGAGGGACTGATTGTCGGCCGCAAAATGCCCAAAGAGCAGGCACGTGAAATCGCTATGAAGGCGTTGGAAAAGGTCGGGCTTGCCGACCGCAGCGACGCTTATCCGGCACAGCTTTCCGGCGGTCAGCAGCAGCGTGTCGCAATCGCGCGTGCCATTGCCGCCCAACCGGAAATCATCTATTTCGATGAACCGACTTCGGCCCTCGACCCGGAACTGACCGGTGAAGTCCTTTCCGTCATGCGTTCCCTGGCAAACGAGGGAATGACGATGATCGTCGTCACACACGAAATGAGCTTTGCCAAAAATGTTTCCAACAAGGTCATCCTGATGGAAAACGGGCGTATCGTGGAACAGGGCCCCTCGAAGGAGTTTTTTGCAAATCCGAAAGAAGAACGTACCAAAGCATTTTTACAGTCTTTTGACCAGCAGTAATCCGGCGCTTTACCTGTCCGGCTGCCGCTGGCAAGAATATCAGAAAGGAGTTATTTTTTTATGACTTTCAAAAAATCTATTGCACTGCTGCTTTCCGGCTCTATGCTGGCAGCGGCTGCTTTAACCGGCTGCGGTTCTGACAACACTGCAGCAGCTGTCTCCAACACAGCAGGCAAAGACCTGTTAGACCAGATCCAGGCACGGGGCAGCATCACGGTTGCCATGGAGGGTACCTGGGCCCCCTGGACCTATCACGATGAAAACGACGAGCTGGTGGGCTACGACGTAGAGGTTGCAAAGCTGATCGCAAATGAGCTTGGCGTCGATGTCAACTTCGTCGAGGGCGAATGGGACGGTCTGCTCGCCGGCCTGGACGACGGCCGCTACGACATCATGGTAAACGGCGTAGGTGTTACACCGGAGCGTCAGGAAAAATACGATTTTTCCGTACCTTATGCCTATAATAAAACTGCTGTCATCGTCCGCAGCGACTACGACGAAATTCATTCCATGGAGGATTTAAAGGGAAAACACACTGCAAACACCATCAGCAGTACCTATGCAACCCTTGCGGAAAAATACGGTGCAGAGGTAACGGGCGTCGATGACCTGAATCAGACCATCGAGCTTTTACTTTCCAACCGAATCGATGCAACCCTCAACACGGAAGTGACCTATTATGACTACTTAAAGGCACATCCTGATGCAAATATCAAAATCGCCGCTTTGTCCGACGAGGTAGAAAAGGTTGCAATCCCCGTCCGCAAGGGCGACGATACAAAGACGCTGCTTGCAGCCATCAACGACGCTCTCGCAAAGCTGGACGAATCCGGCGAGCTGACCGCATTGTCGGAAAAATACTTCGGAACCGATATTTCGAAGCTGGAAAATTAAATCACCAAAATTCACTTCAAAAAGCTCCTGTGCATATTCCTGCACAGGAGCTTTTGATTCGTAGGGTGTATTGTTTCGAAAGTTTATTCATGAATCTCCAACGGAAGTCCGTCGGGATCTGCAAAAAATGTCATCGGTTTTCCGGTAAACTCATCGGTACGGATCGGCTCTGTCACAATTCCGAGGCTGTTTAACCGCACAACCGTATTCTCCACGCTCTCCACAAAAAATGCGAGATGCCGAAGTCCCTGTGCCTCCGGATAGCTCGGACGCTTGGGTGCATCCGGCTTGATAAACAGCTCGATCTCCTGCTCTCCGCATTTCAGATCAATCTTGCAGTCTGCTTTGTCTTTCCGGTGGTTTTCCCGGATCACCGTAAAGCCGAGCAGATCCACATAAAAATGTCTGGAGCGCTCATAATCGCTTCCGATGATCGCAATGTGGTGGATTTTTTCGGACAAAGCGCCCGCTTTGATTGTCAGCTGTCCGGTACGCTCTTTCAGCACGTCTGCTGCCGCCGACGCATCCTGTGCACTGTCTGTCAGGGTCGGAACGATTTCTTCAAAAATTCCATCCAGCTCGTCCTGGGTCTGATAGGTTCCCGTCGTCAGGATCACAAACAAATCCTTATCAGGCAGCACAACGCCGAACTGTCCGAAGGCGCCATCCGCACGGAAGGATCCGGGTGTCCTGCACATCCAGCACTGGAATCCGTAGCCGTAAGCCCATTCTTTGGCGTGTCCTTCCGCATCTCCGGCAGTCTCGATCTGCTTGGTGCAGGCAAGGTCAAACCATTCCTCTTCCAGCAGCTGCCTGCCTTCCCAGCGTCCACGGTTTAACACAAAATAAATAAAACGCGCCATGTCCTCCGTCGTCATCCGCATACCGCCGCCAGCCATTTCCACTGCTTCCGGTCCCTGACACTTCGAACAGGTCAAGGAAGTAATGCCCAGGGGCTCCAGCAGACGGGGCTTTAAAAATTCCGTCACATCGCAGCCTGTTTTTCTCTTCAACACAGCCGCCAGCATGTTTGTGCCCGCCGTATTGTATTTATAAAATGTTCCCGGCTCATGTAAAAACGGATGCTGTAAAAACTCCCGAATCCAGTCGGGGGATTCCATATCAATTTCCGTCTCATGTCCGCAGCTCATGGTCAGGAGATGCCAGAGGGTGACCTTCTGCAGATTTTCTGACGGCTCCTTCGGAAGAAGCTCCGGAAAAAGATCCACTAACCGCTCCTCCAGTGACAGGATTTTTTCCTGTCGTGCAAACCCGATTGCCGTTGCCGTCAGGGTCTTGCCAAAGGAATACAGCGGGTGCGCAAGCTCCGGTGCATACGGCTTCCACCAGCCCTTTGCCGCACATTTCCCATGCCGCACCACCATAAAGCTGTGCAGCTCGATGTTCTTTTCCTCCATCCGGTCCAGAAACCGGAGAATTCCCCCGGAACTGATCCCCAGCGATTCCGGTGACACATCCTGAAAATAAGACATACCCCATATCCTCCTCTTTTTTAGATGATCTGCCAAAAACGGCTCCCTGTTTTCGGAGCCGTTTTTGGTAATACACATCAATTCAGACCCGTTTCAGTTCATATGCACGGGTGCCCAGACCGATTTTTTCTGCCTGATCCAGCGTCGCTTCCCATTCCACATTCGGATTGGAATCCAGGAAATGATCGTGATGATGATGCCAGTCAGGCTTTGCCAGATGTTCTCCAAGCTGGCTGTTTGCGATCGGAGTCGCCTGCAGGCAGGCATCCGCACACGCCTGATCCAGTGCTACCGGGTCAAAGCTTGCAAACATACCGATATCCGGCAGGATCGGCGCATCATTTTCGCCATGACAGTCGCAGTTGGGGCTGATATCCTGCACCAGTGAAATATGGAAGCAGGGACGGTTCTGACAGACAGCCATCGCATATTCTGCCATCTTCCGGTCCAGCAGCTCGTTTGCACAGCTGTTTTCATTGTAGACTGCATCAAAGCTGCATGCTCCGATACAGCGTCCGCAGCCCTTACATTTGTCGTAATCAATAACCGCTTTTCCATTCAGATATGTAATCGCATCGCTTCCGCACTCATGTGCACAGCGTCTGCAGCCGCGGCATTTTTCCAGATCGATAGCCGGCTTTCCGCTGGTATGCTGCTCCATCTTGCCTGCACGGCTGCCGCAGCCCATGCCGATATTTTTGATGGCACCGCCAAATCCGGTAGATTCATGTCCCTTAAAGTGCGTCAGGCTGATAAAAATATCCGCATCCATAATTGCACGTCCGATCTTCGGTGCAGGACAATACTCTGCATTCGGAACCGGTACTTCTACCTCGTCCGTACCCCGCAGACCGTCTCCGATCAAAATCTGACAGCCTGTTGTGATGGTATTAAAGCCGTTTAAATTTGCACAGTCCAAATGCTCCAGCGCATTTTTGCGGCTGCCGGGATAAAGGGTGTTGCAATCCGTCAAAAACGGAACGCCACCCTGTGCCTTGCACAGATCTGCCACTGCCTTTGCATAGTTCGGACGCAGAAATGCCAGATTTCCAAGCTCGCCGAAGTGCATTTTAATCGCGACAAACTTGCCGTCCATATCAATGTTTTTGATGCCTGCCGCGAGACAGACCTTTTTTAACTTATCCAGCTGACTTGTACCAACCGGGCACCTGAAATCCGTAAAATAAACTGTTGATTTTCCCATGCTTCCCTCCAAATTTTAGCTATGCACGACACGTGCCATTTTTCTGCCTTGAAGACATTTTACCATCTTACATCAGGAAATCCAATGCACTTTTCAAAAATTTGTCGGATGATGCCACAGCCTGTAGTCCTGTTATTCCTCGTTTTCTCCCGTATCGGAAGCAATGGCCTGATCTATGAGTTTTTGCAGCGTTTCCGCCTGATTCTTCTCCGTAATAGCGCCCACGATGGGATCCCCAACGATATTGCCGTTCCGATCTACTACATAGGTAGTGGGATAGGCATAAATGCCGGTGGTAAATCTTCCCGCCTCGCTGTCAGAGTCAAAATACACATTCTGATACGTAGCGCCTTTCTTGGCCAGTACGTCCTTCGCCTCGGAAATTTCTGCCTCATTCCCATCCAGCGTAAAGGAGTTCACACCGATGAGTGCGCCGTTTTTCTCTGCAAGCTCTTTGTTCAGCGCATCCAGCTCCCCAAGCTCGCCTACGCAGGGACTGCAGGTGGTAAACCAGAAATTCACCACGGTTACTGCATTCCTGGAAAACAGCTCGTCACTCTTGACCGGGTTTCCATCCAGATCCTTGCCTTCAAAGGCAGGAAACTTCTGTACACTGCTATCCTCAGAGGAGCCTGCCTGGGCACTGTCCCCAGGGATACTCGTTTCACTGTCCATGGATTGCTCCACGATCTCAGGATATTTTTGCTCCAGCTCCGTCAGCTTGTTTTCTATCTCGCTGATCTTTTCAGCAGAGGTTTTGAGCAGCTCATATTCTTCGTCCGAAAACTGATCTTTGACATTCTCTATCGTGTCCAGTAGAAAATCTCCGTAGTTTTTTCCGTTTTCCAGCATGGCTGAACCCTTGTCAGCCTCCATATAGACCTTTTCCCACAAATCGGTATTCTCCGAAAGAATCTCGTTCTCCTGATCCATCAGCTTCTTATACGTAGAAAGTGCCTCCTGGGCATTTTCTGCTTCCGCCGTCATCGTAACAGCATTGCTGCTCTGATCTGCATTCCCGCTGTCCTTTGTGCCGCAGGCTGTAAGAGAAAATGCCAGCAGTACAGTCAGTCCCAGTTTGATCCATTTCTTTTTGTTCATTTTGATTCCTCCATATTTGTTTTTTTTGTAGTTTTCTTTGTCGTTTCATTTACAGCTTCTTTTGTCACTTCATTTGCAGCCTCTTTCCCGTCGCCAAAGCCGTAGCGGAAGCAAACCGCACCGGTAGGACAGGCACGAACGCACATCCCGCAGCGGATGCACTCCCCATGATTGGGTGTTTTTGTCACATCCACATCCATTTTGCAGGCTCCGGCGCATTTCCCGCAGGAAACACATTTGCTCTCGTCCACCTTCATCTGAAAAAGGGACACCCGGTTCATCAGGGCATAAAATGCTCCCAACGGACAAAGCCATTTACAGAAGGGGCGATAGAACAATATGCTCAGTACAAGGATTCCCAGCAAAATGGTGAATTTCCATGTAAAAAGAGAGCCAAGTGCCGCCCGGATGCCGGAATTGGCAATAGACAGCGGGATCGCCCCCTCCAGCACACCCTGAGGACAGAGGTATTTGCAGAAAAAAGGATCTCCCATGCCTACATCGTTTACAACCAATGCCGGCAGCAAGACCACCATTACCAGCAAAACCACGTATTTCAGATAGGTCAGGGGCTTCAGCTTTTTTGTGGAGAGCTTTTTCGTTGGAATTTTATGCAGTAGCTCCTGAAACCAGCCGAAGGGGCATAAAAACCCGCAAATAAAGCGTCCCAGCAATACTCCCAGTAAAATGAGAAAGCCGGTTACATAATAGGAAAAACGGAACCGGGAGGAGCCTGCCACTGCCTGAAATGCCCCAATGGGACAGGCGCCGGAGGCTGCCGGACAGGAGTAGCAATTCAGCCCCGGTACGCAGACCGTTTTTCCTGTGCCCTGATAGAGTCCGCCCTTGATAAAATTCGGCAGATGCAGATTGGTCAATAAAGCTGCGCCTGCCTGGATCCAGCCCCGAAAACGGGACATAAGCTGTGATACACCTGAAATTTTCTTATCCAATTCCCACACACTCCAGACATAATTTGATGGCTTTACTCAGTACCGTCGCTGCCTCGCCTCTCCAGGCACCAAAGCACAGCATTGCAGCTCCTGTTATCAGCAGTGCGATCTGCGCTGCGACTTTTTTCTTGTAACGCAATTTTTTATCATCCTTTCTTTTTTTTACGTTCTGATCATATCACAAATAAGTTAAAGTCTCTGTTAAGAATGAAAAATTAACACAAACTTTATCTGCTTCTGCTATAATTATGGGAAAACAATCGCTATTAAAATAGGAGGATTCTTATGCACCTTTTGGTCATTGAAGATGAGCGCGTCCTGTGCGAGACAATCGTCCGCAGTCTGCGGCGTCTGGCATACAGCGTGGATCACTGTTACGATGGAGATAAGGCACTGGAGCTTCTTGGCACAGAGCGATATGATCTGGTTCTGTTGGATCTGAACCTGCCCGGTAAGGATGGCATGACAGTACTGCGCACCTTTCGTCAAAGGGATCGTAAGACCCCTGTGCTGATCCTTTCCGCCCGCAGTGAGGTAAAGGACAAGGTGGAGGGATTGGATGCCGGAGCCAACGACTATCTTTCAAAGCCCTTTCACTTAGCCGAGCTGGAGGCCCGCATCCGCAGCCTGACTCTGCGGCAGTTCACCCAGCAGGATGTGCTGCTGACCTTCAAGGCTCTGAGCTTCGATACCCGTTCCCGCACCGCCACCGTTAACGGACAGACGCTGGCCCTCACCCGCAAGGAAACAGGTATTCTGGAATATTTAATGGTACATCAGGGACGGCCGGTAAGTCAGGAGGAGCTGATGGAGCATGTCTGGGACAACAGCGTGGACAGCTTCAGCAACTCCATCCGTGTGCATATCTCTGCCCTGCGTAAAAAACTGCGCGCTGCATTAGGTTATGACCCCATTCGCAACCGCATCGGCGAGGGCTATCTGATGGGAGGTGACACAGATTGAAAAAAATTTCTCTGCAATGGCGCATCACGCTGATGACTGCTCTGCTCATCGGCGTTACCTGTATCGCCATGAATCTGCTGCTCTGCTCCTCCGGCATCTATTATATGGATACCATCGCCGACACACTGCAGGGCGGCGACAGGATCCTCCTCGACGAAGAAGACACCGTGAGCTTTGATCCGCAGCTGGCAGCGCCTGACGGCGAGCTGACGATCCTTATTGATGGAGCACAGGGCCGCTTTCGCACAACAAACTGGTATATCACGGCGGTGGTGACGGCATTGAGCGGTATTCTTGCCTACTTCGTCAGCGGGCATGCCCTGAAGCCCCTGCGCAGCTTTGCCTCCCAGACAGAAAAGGTGCAGCTGAACAATCTGGCGGATATCCGGATCAACGAAAATGTTCTTCCGGAATTCAGACAGCTTGGTCACTCCCTGAACCAGATGCTGGAGCGGTTAAACAATGCCTTTTCTGCCCAGAAACAGTTTACCGGCAACGCTGCCCACGAGCTGCGCACACCCCTGGCGCTGATGCAGGCCCAGCTGGAGCTTTTTTGTGCAGAGCATCCCGACATGCCGCCGGAGACGGCAGACTTTCTCTCCCTGCTGCAGGAACAGACAGAACGGCTGTCCCAGATGACAAAAACCCTGCTGGAGATGAGTAATCTGCAGCAGGTAGAACGAAACGAATCCATTCAGCTTGCTCCCATGGTGGAGGAAATTTTCACAGACCTTACGCCGCTGGCGGAGAAATCCGGCATCACTCTGGAGCTTGCAGGTGACGGTGTTATGACCGGCAGCGACGCACTGATCTATCGTATGATCTTCAATCTGACAGAGAATGCGATCAAATACAATCGTCCAGACGGTTCTGTACAGGTCTGCATCACCCAGGAGCCCGAAAAGCTTCTGATCCTTGTTTCCGATACGGGACGGGGAATTCCGGAGGAATATCAGCAGAGTATCTTTCAGCCCTTCTTCCGTGTAGACAAGTCCCGCAGCCGAACCTTCGGCGGTGCCGGCCTTGGTCTTGCGCTGGTATGGGAGATTGCAGCCCTTCACGGAGGCTTTGTCCGGGTTGCAGAAAGCTCAGACAGCGGAACCACCATCGCTGCAGAGCTGCCACGCTCCGGCAATCATGCAGCAGCTCCCAAAAACGAAACGCTTTAGAAACAATAGAATGCTCGCCTTGCGAGCATTCTATTGTCATGAATCAAAACGAACAGAAATGAGAGGAAAATATGATCGATAAAATGCTGATCCGTGGAGCAAAGGTTCACAACCTGAAGAATATTGATGTGGATATTCCGCTTGGGAAAATCGTGGGAATTGCAGGCGTGTCCGGCTCCGGCAAATCATCCCTTGCATTGGGCGTGCTCTACGCTGAGGGTTCCCGGCGCTATCTTGAAGCCCTCTCCACCTATACCCGCCGCCGCATGACCCAGGCTTCCAGGGCCAGTGTGGATGAAGTCCTGTATGTTCCCGCTGCACTGGCTCTGCATCAACGCCCCGGTGTGCCGGGTATCCGCAGTACCTTTGGCACAGGAACAGAGCTGCTCAACAGTCTGCGCCTGATGTATTCCCGTCTTGCCAGCCACCGCTGTCCTAATGGACATTTTCTTTCTCCGTCTCTGGCTGTCGCCGCAGGAAAAGAGCTTGTCTGTCCGGAATGCAGCGCACATTTCTATGCACCGTCTGCAGAAGAGCTGTCCTTTAATTCCCAAGGAGCCTGTCAGAGATGCGGCGGCACCGGGATCGTCCGCACCGTGAATCTGGATGCACTGGTGCCGGATGACTCGCTGACGATCAACGAAGGAGCTGTTGCCCCCTGGAACAGCCTGATGTGGTCCCTGATGACAGACATTTGCCGGGAAATGGGTGTGCGCACGGATGTGCCGTTTCGGGAGCTGACAAAACAGGAAAAGGAGATCGTATTCCACGGTCCTGCTGTGAAAAAGCACATTCTTTACCGTCCGAAAAAATCTGACTCCAACGACTTTGCAGAACTGGATTTCACCTATTTTAATGCCATCTACACCGTAGAAAATGCCCTTGCCAAGGTCAAGGATGAAAAAGGCATGAAACGGGTAGAAAAGTTTCTCAAAGAAGATATTTGTCCGGATTGTCATGGCACACGCCTGTCTGCCGCTGCCCGTGCGCCGAAGCTGCAGGGTATTTCGCTGGACGAAGCCTGCGCTATGACACTCTCTGAGCTGATCGTCTGGGTAGAAGGCGTCCCCCAAAGTCTGCCGGAAGAAATGCGTCCCATGGCCCAGAGTATCTGTGAAGCCTTTCAAAGCACCGCAAAGCGGCTGATGGACTTGGGACTCGGCTACCTGACCCTTGATCGATCCGCATCCACACTCTCTACCGGCGAGCGGCAGCGGATGCAGCTTGCTCGCGCCGTGCGTAACCGCACCACCGGCGTCCTCTATGTACTGGATGAGCCCTCCATCGGTCTGCACCCTTCTAATATTGTGGGGCTTACCGGTGTACTGCAGGATCTTGTTGCTGACGGAAACTCCGTCATTTTAGTCGATCACGATACGCAGATTTTGAAGGAATCCGACTGGCTCATAGAAATGGGTCCGGAGGCCGGCGCAAAAGGCGGTCACATCATTGCGCAGGGCAATATTTCCACCATCGCAGCAGATCCTGCTTCCCAGATCGGACCGTTTCTTTCCGGCACAGCGAACGCCAGACTGCGCCCCTGCATCGAAAAGGAAATGCTCTTTACAAACGGCAGGATTCACCTGTCCACGGATCGGATCCATACCGTAAAGCCCCTGGAGGTCGATATTCCAAAAGGACGGCTCACAGTTGTCACCGGGGTATCGGGCTCCGGCAAGACCACTATGGTACTGGAGAGCCTGATTCCTGCACTGCAGGCAAAGATCAGCGGCAGTGCGCTGCCTGCCCACATCCGCGCAGTCGATGCCGACGGCATTGCACACGTCAAGCTCATGGACGCCACGCCCATCGGCATCAACGTCCGCTCCACTGTGGCAACCTATGCAGGCATCCACGACGACCTGCGCAAGCTTTATGCGAAATCTCCGGATGCCAAAGCCCTCGGCTACAAGGCCGGTGATTTTTCCTACAACACCGGGACGCTCCGTTGCCCCGGCTGCGACGGAACCGGCGTTGTCAGTCTTGATGTACAGTTCCTGCCGGATGTGAACATCCCCTGCCCGGACTGCCGGGGCTCCCGCTACAGCAAGGCAGCTTACACAGTAAAGCTCACCAATAAAAGCGGCGCGCACATTTCCTTACCGGAGCTGATGGATATGGACGTAAACACCGCCATCGACTTTTGCAGGGATATAAAAAGCGTCAGCCAGAAGCTGGAAATTCTAAAACAGCTCGGACTCGGCTACCTGACCCTTGGCGAAGAAACGCCCGGACTGTCCGGAGGCGAAGCACAGCGGCTCAAGCTTGCCAGCGAGATTGGAAAGACCCAGGAGGATTCCGTATTCGTCTTCGACGAGCCCTCCATCGGTCTGCATCCGCTGGATGTGCAGGTTCTGCTGGGCGTCTTTCAGGCGCTTCTTCATCACGGTGCGACCGTTGTCGTCATTGAACACGACCTGGATGTGATCAAAAATGCGGACTATGTAATCGACATGGGACCGGGCGGCGGCGAAGCGGGCGGACAGATCATAGCCAGCGGGACGCCGCAGGAAATAAAGGAAAACCCTAACAGTATTACCGGGAACTATATCTCATAAACCTCGTTCTCGAGGTGGCTTGTCTTTCTCAGCCGGCCAGGATTTTCTGAGTGCCGCGTAGGAAATCAGAAAATCCGCAGGCCGGCCGGCGGCTTTGACCGGGGGCTGCCCCCGATTGAGTCACTTTAATTTTGTCTGTATCCTGCTACTCCTCTTACCTTATAATTTCCCATTTTGCTTTTCTCGTTGTTCCGTTCTGTACCAATCTACCTTTTTCCTGTAAAAAAGCGAACATTCGAGAAATCGTTCTTTTTGATACACCCATTTTTTCCGCATAATATGCCTGTGTTGCAGATGGATTTTTCTCTATAATCTGCAACAGGTTTTCTAACTGTATCTGTTCCTTATTAAGCGGTACTTTACCGCCATTAGTGCCACTTTCGTTGCGATTAACGCCATTTCCGGCATTACTAACGCCATTTTCAACGCCACCAATGTCATTTTTGGCGTCGTTGGCGTTAATCGTGGCGTCGTTTGTATCAACCTGACCTCGATAAATATTGATACGCAAATCAACTTCGCCACCAATAAACTCCGGCTCCC